>JADMIO010814441.1_pt1 | contig 121580 bp, 139 predicted proteins | sample 8958161 | NCBI WGS metagenome assembly JADMIO01 (sample SAMN16585339, study PRJNA669376) | soil metagenome | isolation source: Crop rotation soil | place: USA: Cullars Rotation, Alabama | collected 2011 | reverse complement strand
CTTTCCCCGCGCGTCGGACGAGGCGCGCATGCCGCCGTGCCGCGCGCCCGCCGGGGTCAGCCGCTGCGCCTGGCTGCGCGTCGTTGCTGGCCGCAGCGTGTCGGCGACGTTGTCGGGAAGCTTGACGATCTCGAGCGCGCGGGCGCGCTTCTCCATGCGGCGGAGGAACCCGCGCTCTTCCAGCGCGGTGATCAGCCGGTGGATGCCGGACTTGGACTTCAGGTCGAGCGCGTCCTTCATCTCGTCGAAGGACGGCGGCACGCCGCTTTCGCGCACCCGCTCGTGGATAAACATCAGAAGCTCGTATTGCTTGCGGGTCAGCATGGACCACGTCTCCCTCTTCCGCCTCGGCAAGTTCCCTGTGGCGAACAAATCCGAAACATGGAGAATCGTTCTACTTTAGTTCCTGTAACCCGTCAACGTACAAAATATGGGGTTCAGTCGCAGAGCGGGATGACCAGAACCCGCTCGCCTTCCGCCGCTGCCGGCGCATGGGGGCTGCGCACGATCAGCGCGTCGGCACGCGCGAGCGCGGTCAGGTGCGAGGAGTCCTGCACGGGCAGGGCCTCGACGAAACGCTCGCCGTCGCGCGACGAGAGCCGCGCGCGCAGATAGTCCTGGCGCGCGTCGTTCGCGGGCAGGGCATGGGCGAGCCGCGCGGACGCGGGCGGCGCGGTATCGGCCTCGCCGAGAAGCGCGGCGACGGCGGGCTTCAGGAACAGCAGGGCGCAGACCAAGGTCGAGACCGGGTTGCCCGGCAGGCCGATCAGCGGCGTGTTCCCGAGCCGGCCGAAGATCAGCGGCTTGCCGGGGCGCATGGCGATCTTCCAGAAATCGAGCGCGAAGCCTTTCGGTCCCAGCGCCTTCTGGATCAGGTCGTGGTCGCCGACCGAGGCGCCGCCGAGCGTGACGATCACGTCGGCGCCATGCGCGCGCTCCGCGATGCCGGCGATGACGTCCATCCGGTCGGGGAAGATGCCGAGATCCAGCGGCGCGCCGCCCCAGCGCGCGATCATCGCCGACAGTCCGTACCCGGACGATGCGACAATGCCGCCAGGCCCGCGCGGCGCCCCCGGCGGCGAAAGCTCGTCGCCGGTCGCCGCGATGGCGACGACGGGCCTGCGCCGCACGCTCACCTGCGCCAGGTCACCCGCCGCCAGCAGCGACACGTCGCGCGCGCTGAGCCTTCTGCCCGCGCGAACCAGCACGTCGCCGGTCTTGAAATCCATTCCGGCGTCGCGGATGTGCTTGCCGGGCTTGGCCGCGACCTTCATCGCGATGCGCTCGCCGCCCGATTCCTTGGCCACATCCGTGTCTTCCTGGATGACGATGCCGTCGGCGCCTTCGGGCACCACGCCGCCGGTGAAGATGCGCACCGTCTCGCCGGCCGAGACGTTGCCCTCGAACGGCCGGCCCGCCGGCGACGACCCGATCAGCCTGAGCGTGCCCGGCACGTCCGCGCAGCGCACCGCATAGCCGTCCATCGACGAGACCGGCGCCGGCGGCTGGGTCATGCGCGCAAGCGCGTCTTCGGCCAGCACGCGGCCGGCGGCTTCGGCGATGGATACGCTCTCGGTCGCCGTCGGTGCGAAAGCGGCAACGATGCGTGTCGTCGCGTCCTCGACCGGGATCATTTGAACATATCTTCCGCGCGCACGCGTGCGGCCCGCGCCAGGCGCTCGGCCGTGTCGCCGTCCAGGCCGCGCGAGCGTCCGGTGAGATAGGCGTAGATTTGTGCGGCGGGCACGCCGGCCTGCTTCGCCCATTCCGTCGCGCGCAGGCGGCGCGCGGTCATGAAGGCGCGGAAGGCTTCGCGCGCGGCATTGGGATCGGCAACGGCACGCGGTGCGCTCACTTCGCCCATCAAGGTCTTGGGGCGCGCGGGCGCGGCGTTGGCACGCGCCGCCGCGACCTGCGTCTTGGGATTCGTCGCGCGATAGGAGCCGCTCTTGCCGCCGGACTTGGCCAGCAGGCGCACGCTCTCGATGGCCGTGGCTTTGTCCAGCGCCTTGACCATGTCGTAGACGGTGAGCGCCGCGACCGTGGCCGCGGTCAGCGCCTCCATCTCCACGCCGGTCGGCCCGCGCGTCTTGGCGAAAGCGGTGATGCGTAAGCCGCGTCGCTCGTCCAGCCATTCGAAATCGACGTCGGCCTTGCTGAGCGCCAGCGGATGGCAGAGCGGGATCAGCTCGGAGGTTTTCTTCGCCGCCATGATGCCGGCGATGCGCGCGGGACCGAGCACGTCGCCCTTGGGCGCGTTGCCGTCGCGCGCTGCAGCGTATGCTTCGGCCGAGAGCACGACGACGGCCTCGGCGGTCGCCTCGCGCTCGGTCGCGTCCTTGTCCGAGACGTCGGCCATGCGGGCCGCGCCCTGGGCATCGAGATGGGTGAGCTTGCGCATCAGTGGAGCCTAGCGCCGATCAGCGCGCGCGTCGCCGCCGCCACGTCGTCCTGGCGCATCAGGCTCTCACCGATCAGGAAGGTGGTGACGCCGATCTCCGCCAGCTTGTCCAGGTCCTCGCGCGTCGAAAGCCCGCTCTCGGCTATGACCAGGGTCTCGTTCGGGATCAGCGGCGCCAGGCGCATCGTCACCGAGGTGTCGGTCGCGAAGCTGTGCAGGTCGCGGTTATTGATGCCGATCATGTCGGAGCCGAGCGCGACCGCGCGCTCGAGCTCGGCCTCGTCGTGCACTTCGACCAGCACGTCCATGGCGTGATAATCGCGCGCAAGCGAGAAAAGGTCCTTGGCCGTCTCGTCGTCGAGCATCGCCATGATGAGCAGGATGCAGTCCGCGCCCCAGGCCCGCGCCTCGGTCACCTGGTAGGGATCGATCATGAAATCCTTGCGCAATACGGGCAGGGCGGTCGCATCGCGTGCCTGCGTCAGGAACTCCGGCGCGCCCTGGAACGACGGCGCATCGGTCAGCACCGACAGGCACGATGCTCCACCGGCCTCATAGGCGCGCGCCAAGGCGGGCGGATCGAAATCGGCGCGGATCAGGCCCTTCGACGGGCTCGCCTTCTTGATCTCGGCGATGAGGCCGTAGCGGTCGTCCGCCTGTGCGCGCATCAGCGCGGCGCGGAAGCCGCGCGGCGGGGTGGCGGCCCAGGCCCTCTCATCGAGCCTGTCATAGGGCAGACGCGCTTTGGCAGCCGCGATCTCTTCGCGCTTATAGGCGGCGATGTCGTCCAGGATGGTCATGCGCCGAGCTTAGCAAGAACCGCGCGCGCCTGTCCGCTGTCGATCGACGCGGCGGCCGTCGCGACGCCGTCCTCCATGCCGGCCGCACGGCCCGCCACGCAAAGCGCCGCCGCGGCATTGAGCAGCACGATGTCGCGGAACGGCCCCGCCTCGCCGTCGAGCAGGCGCAGGATCGCGGCGGCGTTGTGCCCTGCGTCGCCGCCCTTGAGAGCGGCAATGTCCGCGCGCGCGATACCCGCCTCTTCAGGCGTGATGCTGCGCGCGCTGACCGCGCCGCCGTCGAGGATCGCGACCTCGGTCGGGCCCGTCGTCGACAGCTCGTCCAATCCGTCGCTGCCATGCACGATCCAGGCGGTGTCGGTGCCGAGCAGCGCGAGCACCTGGGCCAGGGGCGCGATCCATTCGCGCGCGAAGACGCCGATCAATTGGCGCTTGACCCCGGCCGGGTTCGAGATGGGCCCAAGCAGGTTGAAGATGGTCCGCCGTCCCAGCCGCTTGCGCACGGCCGCGACGTGCTTCATGGCCGGGTGATAGTTGGGCGCGAACAGGAAGCAGAGCCCGGCCGCGGCCAGATGGGCTTGCGCCTCGGCCGGCGCGTGGTCGATGCGCACGCCCAGCGCCTCCAGCACGTCGGCGGCGCCGGAGCGCGAGGTGGCGCTGCGGTTGCCGTGCTTGGCCACCGGCACGCCGCATCCCGCCGCGACGAAGGACACCGCGGTCGAGATGTTGAGCGTGCCGTGCCCGTCGCCGCCCGTGCCGCAAAGATCGATCGTGCCCGGCGGCGCCTGGATGCTCTTCATATGGGCGCGCATGGTGCGCGCCGCGCCGGCGATCTCGTCGACGGTGGGTCCGCGCTCGGCCTGCGCGAGAAGGAAGGCGGCGAGATCGTCCTCCGCGACCTGGCCCGTCATGATCGCATCGAAAGCGCGCGCCGAGTCTTCGGCGTCGAGCGCTCCGCCCTCCACGACATGCTTCAGAAGGGAATTCATTCGCCGCGCGCGAGCTTGAGGAAGTTTGCCAGCAGCGCATGGCCGTTCTCGGACGCGATGCTCTCGGGATGGAACTGGACGCCGTGCACGGGATGGCTCTTGTGCATCACGCCCTGGATGACGCCGTCGTCGCTGCTGGCGATGACCTCCAGGCTCTCGGGCACGCTTTCGGGCGCGATGGTGAGCGAGTGATAGCGCGTCGCCAGGAAATCGTTGTTGAGGCCGCGGAACACGCCCTTTCCCTTGTGCTGCACGCGGCTGACCTTGCCGTGCATCGGTGCCGGCGCGCGCACGACCTCGCCGCCATAGGCCTCGCCGATAGCCTGATGGCCCAGGCAAACGCCCAGGATCGGCATGGTGCCGTTCGCCTGTTTTATGACGTCCAGGCAAATCCCGGCTTCGCGCGGCGTGCACGGGCCCGGCGACAGCACGATCGCTTCCGCGCCCATGCCGAGCGCTTCCGCAGCGGAGAGCTCGTCGTTGCGCTTGACGACGACGTCCGCGCCCAGCTCCCCCAGATAGTGGAACAGGTTGTACGTAAAGCTGTCGTAGTTATCGATGAGCAGAAGCATGGCGTCCCTATATCGCTTTGCCGCAATTATTGCACGCGGACGAGCCGGATGCGGCCGGCGGTCCCGATCGGTCAGAACTGCACCGCCGACGGTCTCCCTTCGTCCCAAGGCATAGACATACAGCGTACATTCGATCTCGTGATTTGATCTGATTGTTGGGCCGCGAACAAATGCCTCCAGGTGAAAAATGGAGGACATCGTGAAGTTCGCATATCTCTGTGTGACGACCTGCATCCTGGCATCGGCATCCTCGGCGGCTTTCGCATCCAAGATCCAGGATGCCTCGTTCGAGGCGCCCGTCGTGCCCCTGGGCACCGAACAGGTCTTCAACCCGGGCGACAGCATCGGTCCATGGAAGGTGGTCGGCGCGGGCAATGTCGCGCTGGTCGGCGCAGACGTTTCGCTCGACGGCCTGTCGCTGCAAGCCAAGACCGGCGATCAGTTCATCGACCTCGCCGGCGGCCGCAACACGCATTCCGGCATCGAGCAGACCTTCAAGACGCAGCCCGGCAAGAGCTATTTCCTTTGGTTCAGGATCGGCACGCTGTTCGATCCCGCCCGCGGCTTCGGCCACAACAGCACCGTCGCGGTGACGCTCGACGGCGTGCCGCAGGGCCTGTTCAAGGTCATGAGCAAAGAAAAAACGCCGACCGAGGTTACCTGGGGCAGGGCCGGTATCTTCTTCACCGCGACGGACAAGACGACGACCGTCGGCTTCACCGACGCGGATCATCCCAACGACGCGTTCTGCGGCCTCGACGGCGTGTCGCTGCGCGCCGTGCGGACACCGTAAACGTTGACACGCCGAGCCGGAGCGGCACTACGGTGCCATGCTCCGGCTGAAGCCGATTCGACGCCGAAAGCGCCGCGGTCCGTCGCGCGAGGTGCTGCGCATGGCCGAGGGCGCCTTCTGGCTGGCGCTGGTTTTTGCCGGCCTGATCGGCGCGCGGCATCTGATGGGTCCGGTGCCGCCGCAGGCTGCGGAGGCGAGCGTCCAGTTGTCGGTTCCGGCGGCAATGGAAGCGCCGGCCGCTGCATCGGCGCCTGCCGCTGCCGCCGCGCCGCCGTCAACCCGTCCCATCATCGCCATCGTAGTCGACGATCTGGGCGGCGACGCCGTGCATACACGCCGCGCCATCGCGTTGCCGCGACAGGTGGCGCTGGCCTTCCTGCCCGAGCCTTCCGACACGCCTGCTCTGGCGCGGCAGGCAGCCCGCGTAGGGCACGAGGTGCTGCTGCACATGCCGATGCAAGCGGTCACCGTGACGAAGCTCGGTTCGATGGCGCTCACCACCGATCTTCCGCCGGGCGAGATCGTGCGCAGGCTCGATTGGGCGCTGGCGCGCGTGCCGGGTCGTATCGGCATCAACAATCACGAGGGCAGCCGCTTCACTGCCGACCGCGCCGCGCTCGATCCCGTGATGCAGGACCTCAGCCCCCGCCATCTCTTCTTTCTGGATTCGCGCACGACGGCCGATACGCGGGTCGTGGCCGCGGCGCGCGCCCGCGGCGTGCAGACCGGCTCGCGCGACGTGTTTCTCGACGATGTCGTGAGCCTCGATGCCGTCGATACGCAGCTGCGCGCGCTCGAGGCCAAGGCGCGGGTGCAAGGCGCCGCCATCGCCATCGGCCATCCGCACGAAATCACGCTTGATGCGATCGCCTATTGGGCGGCGCATGAAAAGGGCTTCGCGCTGGTCACGCTGCGCGAGGCGATGCGCCGGAAGACGGAGATCTCACTGACCCTTGCCGCCCGCTGACGCGTAGCGCACCGCCTCGTCGGCGGCGGCCATCAGCGCCTTGGCCTTGTTGACGGTCTCCTGGTATTCGGCTTCGGGCACGCTGTCGGCAACGACGCCGCCGCCCGCCTGGACGTACATGGTGCCGTCCTTGACCAGCGCGGTGCGCAGCACGATGCAGGTGTCCATCGAGCCGTCGGCGGCGAAATATCCGACCGCGCCGGCATAGACCGCGCCGCGCTTCTCCTTCTCGAACTCGTCGATCAGCTCCATGGCGCGGATCTTGGGCGCGCCGGTCAGCGTGCCGGCGGGCAGCCCGGCGGAGAGCGCGTCGATGGCGTCGAGGCCGTCGCGGATCTGGCCTTCGACGTTCGACACCAGGTGCATCACATGGCTGTAGCGCTCGATGAAGAAGCTCGCGGTCACCTTGACGTCGCCGACCTTGGCGACGCGCCCGACGTCGTTGCGCCCCAGGTCGACGAGCATGAGATGCTCGGCGCGTTCCTTGGGATCGTTCATCAGCTCGTGCGCCAGCGCCGCGTCCTCTTCCGAGGTCTTGCCGCGCACACGCGTGCCGGCAATGGGGCGGATCGTGACCTTGCCGTCGCGCAAGCGGACCAGGATCTCCGGGCTCGAGCCCACGATCGCAAAATCTCCCAAGGCCAGGTGATAGAGGAACGGCGAGGGGTTGAGGCGCCGAAGCGCGCGATACAGCGCGAAGGGCGGCAGCGCGAAGGGCCGGCGGAAGCGCTGGCTGGGCACCACCTGGAACACGTCGCCGGCGCGGATGTACTCCTTCGCGCGCTCGACGATGGCGAGGTATTCATCGTGCGTGGTGTTGGATTGAGTCTCCACCGCGCTGGGCAGGCTCTCCGGCGGGCGCGGCGAGGCGGGCGCCGGGCGCTCGAGATCGCCGATGGCGTCGTTCAGCCGCTCGGAGGCGCGGGCATAGGCGGCGCGCGCGTCCAGGCCCGCTTCCGGCCATATCGGCGTGACGATGATGATCTCGTCGCGCACCGTGTCGAAGATCGCAAGAATGGTCGGCCTGACCAGCACCGCGTCGGGCAGGTTCAAGGGATCGGGCGGCGGCGGACCGAGGCGCTCGATCAGCCGGATCATGTCGTAGCCCAGGTAGCCGAACAGGCCGACTGCCATCGGCGGCAGGCCCGCCGGCAGCGTCATGCGCGTCTCGCCGACGAGCTTGCGCAGCGAGACGAGGGGCGCGAGCGCTTCGGGCACAAAGGCGTCGGCATCCGCGCGGGCGTTGCGGTTGATCTCGGCCTTGCCGTCCCGGCAGCGCCAGATCAAGTCGGGCTTGAGCCCGATGATCGAATAGCGACCGCGCGTCTCGCCGCCTTGCACGCTCTCGAACAGGAAGGCATTGCCGCGTCCTTCGCCGAGCTTGAGGAACGCCGAGACCGGCGTCTCCAGGTCGGCGATCAGGCGCGTGTATACCGCTTGGGGCAGGCCCGTGTCATAGGCCCGCGCGAAGGCGGTGAAGTCGGGCAGCGGCGCCATCGGTCGCTCACGAGCCTTCGCCCGCGCCGAGCGCCCGGTTGAGCATCGTCTGGTTGACCTTCACGTCCATATTGGCGCGTTGGGCCTGGGCGAGCGAGCTGACGGTATCCTCGCCCAGCTGCTGTCCGAGCTGGCGGATGCCCTGCTGGTAGCGCTGGTCCATCGGCGAGAGCGCAGGATGGACGACGCCGGTCACGCGCGCGATGACCACGCCGCCTGCGCCGCCTGCGGGGCCATAGACGGCCGAGCCCGGACGTGCGGCGAAGACCTTGTCGAGCAGCGCTTGAGAGAACACCGCCGGCGGCTTCTCGCGGTTGAGCGCCGAGCCGGTAAGCACCGGCGCGCCGGCTTCCTTGGCGACGTCGGTCAGATTGCCGTCGCGGTTGGCCTTGGCGGTGAGCTCGGCGGCCTTTGCCTGCAGGCGCTTGGCATTCTGCTCGGCCGTCCAGGCCGCCGTGGCGGCGTCGCGCGCGACGTCGAGCGATTTGAGCTTGGGCGGCGTCACGCCCTGCACGGTCACCGCATAGAGGTGGCCGTTGGGCGTGTGCACGGAATCCGTCGGCTCGCCGATCTCGGCCTCGAAGATCTGCTTCAGCAGCTCGGGATCGGACGGCATCGCCGCCTTGGTTCCGTCCGGCGCCAGGCCGTGCGAGTCGACCGCATGCACGCGGATGACGTGCATGCCCGCCTTCTTGGCCGAGTCCTGGATGTCGAGCCCGTCGCCATTGGCCTCGCCATAGGCGTTCTCGATGTCGACGAGCTTTCCTTGCGCGATCTGGTCGGTCACCTGCTTCTCGAGCTCGGGCTTGGCTTCGTCGAACGACGTGGATTTGCCCGGCGTGATCTTGGTGACCTTGAGGATCACCCAGCTCGTGAAGTTCTTGAGCGGCTGGGTGGTGCCGCCCTCCGCCAGCGCAAAGACCGGTGCGCCGAGCGAGCCCAGATCGTCCCGGCTGACGGTGCCGCGGTCGTCGACCGTCTGTCCGGCCAGCGACGCCGCGGTGGTGAAGTCGGTGCCGCTGTCGAGCTTGGCGCGGGCGGCCTTGGCGGCGGCCTCGTTCGGGAAAGTGATCTGCTGCACGTCGCGCTTCTCCGGCACGACATAGACCGATTTCTTGGCCTCGTATTGGGCATGCAGCTGCGCATCGGTGGGCTTGATGGTCGGCATGAAATCCTCGACCCCGGCCGTTGCGATGACGACATCGCGGTATTCCGACGTGCTGAAGCGGTCGGGGTGCGCCTTGATATAGGCGGACAGCACCTGGTCGCCCGGCGGCGCGACCGGCGGAAGCGACTGGGGCGTGAGCACGACATATTCCGCGGCGCGCAGCTCGGTCGAGAAGGCGAACAGCGCGTGCGCATAGCCCGGCGGCACGGCATAGCCGCCTTCGGCCGCCGCCATGAGCTGTGCGCGAGACATATCGTTGCGCATCGATTCGACGAACTCCGGCTCGGTATAGCCGCGCTGCTGGAGCACGCGGTCGAAGGTCTCCTTGTCGAAGGTGCCGAGCGGTCCGAAGAAGATGTTGATCTGGCGCACGCGCGCGGCGACGTCCTCGTCGCCGACGGTGAGGCCGAGGTCGCTCGTCACCTTGTCGAGCGCGGCGCGGTCGATCATCTGCTGCAGCACCGCGTCGCCCATGCCGGTCTTGCGCGCCTCTTCGGTGGTGATCTCGCGCTGCTGGCGCTGGCTTTCGTTCCGCAGCACGTTCTTCAGGTCGCGCGTGAACTGGTCATAGGAGATCGGGGTCGGGCTCATCGACACGACGTTGGTGTCGGTGCTGTTGCCGCGAAAGACGTCCGCCACGCCCCAGAGCGTGAAGCTGCCCACGACGAGGAGCAGAAAGACCGAGGCGATCCACGACTTGGCGAAACCTCGCATTTGCTGAAGCATGAAATCCCCGGAGTTCCCTGATTGCGGCCTTGGCTGTGGCGGTGAAAGGCGGCGGATGATAGGGAGGGGGACCAAGCGGGGCAAGGGACAGAAAACGCCGAAATTGACGGTTTTTCCGTCGCCGAGGTGAGGCCTGCATTGATGGGAACGGGTAGGAACGAGACATGCGCCAACTGATCGCCGGCAATTGGAAGATGAACGGGCTCGGCCAGGCGGCCATGGGCGAGATCGAGGCGCTGCGCGCAGGTCTCGCCGCAAACCCGCCGCATGCCGACGTTCTCGTCTGCCCGCCCGCGACCTTGATCGCGCGGGCGCATTGGGCGGCCAAAGGCGCGTTCCCCTTCGGCGGGCAGGACTGCCATGCGCAGGCATCGGGCGCCTTCACCGGCGACGTCAGCGCGGAGATGCTGAAAGACGCCGGCGCCTCGTCAGTCATCGTCGGTCATTCCGAACGGCGCCAGTATCACCACGAAAGCGACGCCGAGGTCGCCGCGAAAGCCAAGGCCGCATGGCGGGCGGGTCTCGCCGCCGTCATCTGTATCGGCGAGACCGAGAAGGAGCGCATGGACGGGCGCGCCCTCGACGTGGTGTCGCGGCAACTCGAGGGCAGCGTGCCCAAAGGCGCCACGCCCGGGAACACCGTCATCGCCTACGAGCCCGTCTGGGCGATCGGCACCGGCAAGACGCCGACCGGCGCCGAGATCGCCGAGGTCCACGCCCATATCCGCAAGATCGTGGGCAACGGCACGCGCATCCTCTATGGCGGCTCGGTCAAGCCGTCCAACGCGAAGGAAATCCTCGCTCTCGACAATGTCGACGGCGCGCTGGTCGGCGGCGCCTGTCTGAAGGCTTCCGATTTCCTCGCCATCATCGCGGCCGCGCCAGAACGGTCCTGAAAGCAGTGCGTTCTTAACCACCTCCCGCCACCGTTCCTTAATACCCGGCATGGCATTCCTTACCGGCTGGAAAGGAATGGCCCCGCCGGTGATGACGCGGCTGACCTACGACACGTCCGAAGCGTTGGTGTACGACCCCGTCTCCGCCAACCGCATGGCGACGCGCGCGGTGCTCTATACGCTGGGCTTCCGCAGGATCGAGACGGTCGGCACCATCAAGGGCTTCGCCGAATATCTCAACCGGCGGCCGCCGGACCTGGCGATCTGCGAGGTGCAGGGCGCCGACACCGAGCTCTGCGAGATGATCCAGACGCTGCGCCAGGGCGGCGAGGGCGCCAACCCGTTCATCGTCATCATCGCCACCGCCTGGGAGAAGAACGCCGATCTCATCGCGCGCGTGGTCAACTCCGGCGCCGACGATCTCCTGCTCCGGCCGTTCTCGACCGCGCTGCTCGGCAGCCGCATCGAGACGCATATCCAGCGCCGCAAGGGCTTCGTCGTCACCACCGACTATGTCGGCCCCGACCGCCGGCGCGACCAGTCCCGCCCCTCCAATGCCGAGCTGTTCGAGCCGCCCAACTCGCTCAAGATGAAGGCCAAGGACCGGCTGTCGATGGAGCAGGCCGCCCAGCGCCTCGAGGAAGAGCTGCGCGCGGCCAAGGACCTGCTCAACGCAGAGAAGCTGCGCCGCGACGCCTTCCAGGTCTGCATCCAATGGCGGCTGATGCAGGAGCAGATGCCCGGCCGCGGCGCGAGCTGCGACGCCGAGCTCGCCCGCATCGCGAGCCTGGTGCGCTCCATCGCCAAGCGCTCGCGCGACACCGATTTCGAGCAGGCGGGATCCTGGTGCGACTCCATTCTGGCGGCTGTCGAGGGGCTGGAGCTGGGCGTCGACCGCAATGCCTCGATGCACCTGCTCGGCCATGCGGCGCTGAGCCTGAACCAGGTCTTCCGCCCCGATACGCCCGCCCAGGAGCAGATCAACGAGATCGACGCCACGGTGGCGCTGATCCGTGCCCGGAACGCCGAAAAACTGGCTTCCTGAACCGCCTTGAGCCGGCCTTGAAGAGGCGGACCCGGCCTCCTAGCTTTTGCAGGCGATTTCCTCTAAACCCCGCGGCCTCATCCGGAGCCCGCCATGCAGACCCTGCTCATCCTCGTCGAATTGTTCGTCTCGATCGGCCTGATCGTGGTGATCCTGCTGCAGCGCTCGGAAGGCGGCGCGCTGGGCATGGGCGGCGGCGGTTCGGGCCTGGGTGGGCTGTTCTCGCCGCGCGGCGCGGCCGACACGCTGACCCGCACGACGGGCATCCTGGCGATCCTGTTCTTCCTGACCTGCCTGGGCCTGAACGTGATCGGGCTGCGCGGCCGCGACGAGCGCTCGATCCTGGAATCCTCGCCGGCCTCATCGATCATCCAGCCGGCCAAGACGCCCGCACCCGCGGCGCCCAAGCCGACACAGGCTCCCGCCGTCCCGGCGCCGCACTGAGCCTCCGCGCCGGGCGTCAGTTCAGAAGCGTCGAAACCGGCCGCATCCCACGATCCGTGATCGCTTTCACGATCGCGTCGTCCAGGCGCTCGAGCCGTTCCAGCGCTTCCGTCATGCCGTAGCGCACGAGCCTTTTGCGGATGCAGGAAAGCACCACACGATAGTCGGACAGTTCTTCTTCTTCGTCGATCATGGTCCGATCATGCCCTTCGATGATTACGCCGACTGTGATCTTCGTCACGCTCCCCCCGTTGCCTTGCGCTGCGCCACCGCGCGGGTGAGGTCGACGCGGAAGACGTTGCCCAGCGCGTTCTCGGCCGGCCCGCGATCGGCCTCGCCCAGATGGTTGAGCCATTTGAGGCCGCCCAGGGTGCCCGCGGTCGCATAGACCGGCAGGCCGCCATAGCGCTCCGCGCCCAGCGCCTGGGCCACCAGCATTTCGGCGAGCACGCGCACCTTCCGCGCGATCCCGGCCCAGACATAAAGCGCGGCCGGGCGCTCGCCGGCTGCGGCGAGGAGGGCGAGGTCGGGCTCCCGCCCGCTCAGGGTGCGGGCCTCGAGGGCCGCCAGCCCGGCCGCGTTCAGGTGCAGGAAGCCGAAGTAGCCGGCCAGCCGATCGGGCTCGCCGGAGGCTGGACGGCGCAGGATCGTCCAGAGGCACTCAGGGTTGTGCTTATACACCCGGTGCATGGTCTCCAGGGTCGCGACCGAGGGACCTATCTCCAAAACCGTCAGGCCGTGTAAGGCCTCGACTTCACTGATTTGGGTCATCCTGACCACGATGACGTCGCCGTCAGGGTGCTTCGCAGAAAATTCCCTAAAGCCAGCAGACGGATTCAGGGCATTGATTCGAAACGTATTTTCGTCCATGAAGATGCCCCATCATAGGACGAACCCGTTTGCTACTCGCCTTTAAGGCGTGTAAAAAACGAGTTCGCGACGAGGAAGGCTTGCATCATGCACCGCGGGGCACATACCGAAGAAAGTGAATTGCGTTATGCAGAATCGTCAGATGAAGACCTGCCGAAAGGCCTGGCCTGGGATGATTTTCGTATATTCCTCGCCGTGGTTCAGACCGGCAGCGTCAATCGCGCGGCGATCCGGTTGGGCTTGAGCCAGCCCACCGCGAGCCGCCGCCTGTCGCGGCTGGAGAAGCGGCTGGGCATCCGGCTGTTCGACCGCGACCGCACCGGCCCCAGGCTGACCCATCACGGGCGGCGCATCCTCAACGACGTCTCGGCGGCGGGCTATTCGCTCAACCGCGCCTCGCGCAGCGCCAGCGCCGGCCAGGGCCGGATCGAGGGCGACTGCCGCATGGTGATGGGCGACGGGCTCGCCACCTATTGGATGCCGCGCTTCCTGGGGCGCTTCTACGAGCTGCATCCCAATATCGAGCTCAAGATGTTCGTGGCCCAGGACTCCACCGCCGGAAAGAACGAGGCCTTCGACGTCCAGATCCACTACTACGAGCCGGTCGAGGTCGATCCGGTCTCGATCCGCGTCGGCACGATGCATTTCATTCCGTTCTGCTCGCGCGCCTATCTGGAGCGCCATCCGATGCCCAAGACCATCGACGAGCTCGCCGACCACCGCATGCTCGAGATGACCGCCTACCGCATCGACAAGGGGCCGTGGTCGCACTGGTTGAAGGGGGCGCCGATGCAGACCGCGCCGCTGCTCACCAATCAGAGCGCGCCGCTGGCCGAGGCCGTGCGCCAGGGCGTGGGCATCGCGCTCCTGCCGACCTACATCACCGTGACCGACGACAATTTCGTCCCTCTCGACGTCGGCCTGCACCTTCCGGCGCCCGTCTATATGAGCTTCCAGCGCGAGGTGGCGAAGAAATGGTCGGTGCGCGCGGTCGTCGACTTCATGCGCGACGTGGTCTTCCAGAAGAAGGCGATGCCGTGGTTCACGGAGGAGTTCAACTTCCCGGCGCCCAACTGGAAAGCGGCGATGGAGGATTCGGCTCAAGCGCCCGCACCGCAGAGCGAATCCTGGCCGTCGGAGACGGTGCCCGCGTGATTCGCCGTCCAGGTGCGGCGGCGAACGCCGGGCGTCGTGCAACCGTTCGCGGTTAACCCTCGAAGCCTTTGTCCACACAAGACTTTCGCCATCGTCATGAAAGCATCTTTTTGCGCTTGAGTGACGGGGGCACTTCGGACATGGTGGCCTTCCATGGCGCGGTTGATCTTCATCACCGGCGGCGTGGTCTCCTCCTTGGGAAAAGGTCTCGCCTCCGCATCTCTCGGGGCACTTCTGCAGGCTCGCGGCTATCGCGTGCGGTTGCGCAAGCTCGACCCCTATCTCAACGTCGATCCGGGGACCATGTCGCCGTTTCAGCACGGCGAGGTCTACGTCACCGATGACGGGGCCGAGACCGACCTCGATCTCGGCCATTACGAGCGCTTCACCGGCGTGTCGGCCTCGAAGAAGGACAACGTCACCTCGGGGCGCATCTATTCCCAGGTGATCGAGAAGGAGCGCAAGGGCCTCTATCTCGGCCGCACCGTGCAGGTGATCCCGCACGTCACCGACATGATCAAGGAGTTCGTGCTCGCCGACACGGACGATCTCGACTTCCTGCTTGTGGAGATCGGCGGCACCGTCGGCGACATCGAGGGCCTGCCGTTCTTCGAGGCCATCCGCCAGCTCGGCAACGATCTCGGCCCCGACCAGTCCTGCTTCGTGCACCTGACCCTGGTGCCCTATATCGGCGCCGCCGGCGAGCTCAAGACCAAGCCGACGCAGCATTCGGTCAAGGAGCTGCGCGCCATCGGCATCCAGCCCGACATCCTGCTGTGCCGCGCCGAGAAACCCATTCCGGAAGACGAGCGCCGCAAGATCGCGCTGTTCTGCAACGTCTATCCCGAGCGCGTCATCCCGGCGATGGACCTTACGACCATCTACGACGCGCCGGTCGCCTATCACGCCCAGGGCTTCGATACCCAGGTGCTGAAGGTGTTCGGCATAGCCGACGCGCCGCCTCCCGACCTCACGCGCTGGAAGACCGTCGTCGAGCACGTACGCAACCCGCAAGGCGAGGTGCATATCGCCGTCGTCGGCAAGTACATGCAGGTCAAGGACAGCTACAAGTCCCTGAGCGAGGCGCTGACCCATGGCGGCATCGCCAATAACGTCCGTGTACGGATGGATTGGATCGACAGCGAGATCTTCGAGCGCGACGACGCGGCCGCATTCCTCGAGAACGTCGACGGCATCCTGGTGCCGGGCGGCTTCGGCGAGCGCGGGGTCGAGGGCAAGATCGCCGCGGTCAAGTTCGCGCGCGAGCGCAAGGTGCCGTTCTTCGGCATCTGCTACGGGCTGCACATGGCGGTGATCGAGGCGGCGCGCGACCTCGCGGGCTTCGAAGGCGCAGGCACGATGGAGAACGGCGAGCCGCGCCACGCCGTCATCCATCTCATGACCGAATGGGTCAAGGGCAACCAGGTCGAGACCCGCAAGGAGGGCGACGACCTGGGCGGCACGATGCGGCTCGGCGCCTACACCGCGATGCTGACGCCGGGCAGCCGCGTGTCGGACGCCTATGGCGGCGCTACCGAGATCAGCGAGCGCCACCGCCACCGCTTCGAGGTCAATACGCGCTATACCAAGGCGCTGGCCGAGCAGGGGCTGGTGGTGTCGGGCTGGTCGCCCGACGGCAAGCTGCCCGAGATCATGGAGATCCCCGACCATCCGTGGTTCATCGGCGTGCAGTTCCACCCCGAGCTCAAGTCGCGGCCCTTCGACCCGCACCCGCTGTTCGCGAGCTTCATCGCGGCGGCGGTGCATCAGAGCAGGTTGGTGTAGTCCATCGTCCTGGGGGATAGGATGTCCGTCATCGACCGCGCCGCTATGCCGCTCCGCCGCGACAGCGTCTTCTTTACGTCCATGGCCGTCACGATGGCGGCGGTGGTGTTCGCGGGTTTCTCGCGCAGCTTCTATCTGAAGCCCGTCTTCCATGCGCCGCCGGAACTGAGCGCGCTGATGCTGGCGCACGGCGCGGCGTTCACCGCATGGACCGCGCTCCTCATCGCGCAGACGAGCCTGATCGCGACGAACCGGCGCGACGTCCACCGCACGCTCGGCTGGGTCTCGACCGGCGTCGCCGTCGCGATGTTCGTGCTCGGCCTCGCGCTCGCGATCGACGCGCTGCGCCGCGGCTTCGTGCCGCCGGGGCCGCCGGTCACGCCCGCGATGTTCTTCGCCGTGCCGTTCTTCTCCATGGTTGCGTTCCCGCTTCTGGTCGCGCTCGGCATTGCCAACCGTTCGCGGCCGGCGGCGCACAAGCGCTACATGATCCTGAGCATGGCCGTGCTCATCGGGCCCGCCATCGCGCGCCTTCCCATCGGCTTCATCGAGCAGAACGGGCCGTTCGCGTTCTTCCCGCTGCAGGACCTGCCCATCGTCGCGATGGCGGCTTACGACTGGTCGAGCCTGAAACGCGTGCACCCGTCGACGATCTGGTCGGCGGTGGTGATCGTGGCGTCGGAGGCGATATCGCTGGGCGTCAGCATCACCGCGCCCTGGCATGCCTTCACGGTGTGGCTGGGCGGCCCGGCATAGAGGTAAGTCGATGTCCAAGGATGCCGCTTTCGCCGGATCGATTCCCGAGCTTTACGACACGTATCTCGTGCCGCTGATCTTCGAGGGCTATGCGCAGTCGCTCGCGCGGCGCGTGGCCGAAGCGCGGCCGATGCAGGTGCTCGAGATCGCGGCGGGCAGCGGCGTCGTCACGCGCGCGCTGGCGCCGCTGCTCGACGCAAGGGCGCGCTACATCGTCACCGACCTGAACCAGGCGATGCTCGACCGCGCCATGGCGCGGCAGCCGCCCGATCCGCGCCTCGCCTGGCGGCAGGCCGATGCGCTGAAGCTGCCTTTCGCGGATACGAGCTTCGATGCGGTGCTCTGCCAGTTCGGCGCCATGTTCTTCCCCGACCGCGTCGCAGGCTTTGCCGAGGCCAGGCGCGTGCTGAGGCCGGGCGGGATCTTCGCGTTCAACGTCTGGGACCGGATCGAGGACAACGACTTCGCGCGCGTGGTCGTCGAGACCGCCGCGCGCCTGTTCCCGAGCGATCCGCCGCGGTTTCTCGCCCGCACGCCGCACGGTTATCACGACACGGCGCGGATCGATGCCGACCTGCGCGCGGCAGGCTTCACCAGTGTCGGCCTTTCGACCGTCGCCAAGGTCAGCGCGGCGCCGAGCGCGCGCGACGTCGCGATCGGCTATGTCCAGGGCACGCCGATGCGCAGCGAGATCGAGGCGTTGGGCGACATCGAAGCCGCGACCGCCGCCGCAACGCAGGCGCTCGCCGAGGCCTTCGGCCGCGGCGCGATCAGCGGAAAGATCCAGGCGCATGAGATCGTGGCGCGATAGCGCCGCCGGTCACGCGGCCCGCAGCGCCTTCTCGACGGCCTTCGGCGCGCGGTCGATCACCACGAGATAAGCGCGCGTCGGCCCTTCGGGCACACGCCGGCCATGCTCCCAATGGCGCAGCGTGTTCACGCTGAAGCCGAAGCGCCGCGCGAACTCCTCCTGCGTAAGACCGAGCTTGTCGCGGATCGCGCGCACGTCGATCTCGCGCGGGATGTGGACGCGGTATTGGCTTTCGTCGGCAGTGCCTTCCACGAAGGCGAGGGCTTGACGCAGGCTGCTCTCCAGTCGATCTGCCACTTTGCGACTCATTCCTTCGTCCTCTTCGCGAACTCATCTTCGATGAGCTTCACTATGCGCTTCAGGCGCGCGATCTCACCGGGCTTCAAGTCTGATCGTTCGTTCTTCCCGTATGCGTCGAGAGCAAGCAGCGGCATTCGCTCGTTGTGAAAATAGTAAATCACTCTCGCGCCGCCACGTTTGCCACGCCCTTCCAACGCCCATCGGAGCTTTCGAACGCCGCCGCTTCCGGGGACAAGGTCGCCGGCAGTCGGATTTGTTGCCAAGTGATCGATCAAAGCGATGCGCTCGTCTTCGCTCATCAACTTGCGCGTTGCTGCGATGAAGCCAGGTGTTTCAACAACGGCGATCAGCGGGCCCTGCATAGCCCTTTATAGTCCAATGCACCACTTACTGCAAGTAAGCGACTATCCCCCACGCGCGCGAAACATGCGTGTGAGCACCAAGCCGATCACGAAGCCCAGCACGGCGGCGATCAGCGCGACCTTGAGCATCAGCCCGAGCAGCTTCAGCGCCACGAACAGGATGGCCGCGAGGATCAGGCCGGCTACGATTTCGATGGCACGCATGCGCTCTCTCCGTTCCGCGGGTTTGTTGCGCCCCGCAATAGAAGTGTATGCTTGTCTACCGAAAGTTGGGGGCGGGGGCCATGGCGGTCGGGGAAGACAACGCGCCGGGCGCGAACAAGGCGTCCAAGGGACTCTTCGCGCCATTGCCGAAGCGCGGCTGGCTGCTTGCCGGCGCGGCCTCGGCCGCGATCGCCACCTTCGTAGGCCTTTTCGACAACGTTCGGCGCGCCGCGGACTTGACGGGCGATCTGGCGTCTTCCGCCGCGGAGCAGATGATGGCCTATTCGCTGCGCGACGAGGCCAACCGCTCGAAGATCGGCGCCTATCTGCTGTCGCGCAACTTCTCGCCCGACAGGATCTGCATCGTGCGCGTCGACGCGATCGATCTGGACGGCGACGGCGTCGACGCCGCCTTCTACCGCCGCGACGGGCTGGGAGAAAAATTTGCGGCTCGCCGCCGCTTCCACCCGACATTCAGACCTGGACGATCATGGGGCCGGTCGTCTTCGAGCAGGTCGCCGATACGCGCGCGCCGCAGATCTACCCCTATATGTATTTCGACGGCAAGCTGCGAAAGCTGTGCTGCATCAAGGCCGCCGAAGCGGGCGGCACGAGCTTCCTGGAAGACAGGAAGCAGAACGGCGTCATGGTGCTCAACGGTGCCGGCATATGGCGCGTTCATTTCAACGCGCAAGGCAAGGGCGAGATCGAAAACGTCGGCGTGAACCCGATCGTGGGTCAGGACGACGGCAGCCATCTCCTCCAGTTCGGCGACGGCTTGACGTTCGACGGCAAGGTTCAGGAATTCGAGAAGCAACAGCGGGACAAGGACGGGAGCGCCAAGTTCGTCGACGTCGCTCCGGGTACGGACGGCCGGCTTCATCCCGCCGATGGCGACGTCTACCGCGTCGAGATGTGGCCGGCCGACCGGCTCTATCTGATCGGATGCGCGCCCGGTCGCGGGATCGAGACCGACGACTCCGCCCCGGGCGCTTTCGCGCCGGATTTCTCCAGATCTCCCATGCTGCGCTGCACGCTCGGGAAAGGTGCGGCATTTTCGGTGCAGGTGGCACGGCGCCGGCCGCATTGACGGACGGGAACCCGCTGAAGCTTCATGCGTTTCATGATTGCGATGGGGTGTAACCGAGGCGAAGGGCTTATGGCATAGATGTCTTCCGAGGGCGGGACAGGGGAAGAAGCCAGGCGATTGGAGATACTGCTCAAGATCGGCAAGGAGATTGCCTCCGAGCTGGATCTCGAGCGCGCCGTCCAGCTCGTCACCGAAGCGGCGACCGAGCTCACCGCCGCCGCCTTCGGTTCTTTCTTCTACAATGTGCTGAACGAGGCCGGCGAGAGCTACATGCTCCACACGCTTTCGGGCGTGCCCAAGGAGGCGTTCTCCAAGTTCCCGATGCCGCGCAACACCAAGGTCTTCGCGCCGACTTTCGCGGGCGAGGGCGTGGTGCGCTCCGACGACATCACGCTGGATCCGCGTTACGGCCACAGCGAGCCGCACAAAGGCATGCCCGAGGGCCATCTGCCGGTGCGCTCCTATCTCGCCGTGTCGGTGGTGTCGCGCTCGGGCGAGGTGGTCGGCGGATTGTTCTTCGGCCACCCCGAGGTGGGTCGGTTCAGCGCCGAGCATGAGAAGCTCGCGGTCGGCATCGCCGCCTATGCCGCCATCGCCATCGACAATGCGCGCCTCTATCGCGCCGCCCAGCGCGAGATCGAGCGCCGCACGAACCTGGAGATCACCCTGCGCGGCTACGCTGCGGCGTCCGAGGCCAACGCCTCGCACCGCGAGGCCGAGACCGAGCACGCGCTTGCGCGGCTGCGCGACACCGAGCGAAATTTCCGCCTGCTGGTGCAGAGCGTCACCGACTACGCGATCTACATGCTCGATCCCGAAGGCATGGTGGTGAGCTGGAACGCCGGCGCCGAGCGCATCAAGGGCTATCACGCGAGCGAGATCGTGGGCAGGAACTATTCGGAGTTCTTCGCCGCCGAGGACCGCAAGGCCGGCATCCCCATGAACGCGCTGCGCACCGCGCGCGAGCAGGGCCGCTTCGAGAGCGAAGGCTGGCGGCTGCGCAAGGACGGAAGCCGCTTCTGGGCGCTGGCCGTGCTCGACGCGGTGCGCGACGAGGACGGGCACCTGCTCGGCTTCGCCAAGATCACGCGCGACATGACCGAGCGGCGCGACGCGCAGATCCAGCTCGAGCGCGCCCAGGCCCAGCTCGCGCAGTCGCAGAAGATGGAAGCCATCGGCCATCTGACCGGCGGCGTGGCGCACGACTTCAACAACCTGCTGATGATCGTCAAAGGCCAGGTGCAGCTCATGCGCCTGCGCGTGAAAGAGCCCAAGGACCTGCGTGCGCTCGACGCCATCGAGCAGGCCGCGGCGAGCGGCGCCAACCTGACGCGCCAGCTTCTCACTTTCGCGCGACGCCAGCAGCTCGAGCGCGTCAGCATCGACCTCGCAGAACGCCTGAGCGCGATGCACGAGCTGCTCGCAAGCTCGGTCGGCGGCGCAATCAAGCTGGAGATGGCGGTTCCGCCCGACATCTGGCCGGTCGAGATCGATCCGAGCGAGTTCGAGCTCGCGCTGGTCAATATCGCCGTCAACGCGCGCGACGCGATGCCGAACGGCGGGATGCTGAGCTTGCGCGCCGAGAACGTTTCGATGGACGGACAGGGCGTGGTCGCGCTGGGCGGCGATTTCGTGGCGCTGTCGTTGACCGACACCGGTACCGGCATTCCGCCGGACGTGCTGGCCAAGGTGTTCGAGCCGTTCTTCACCACCAAAGAGGTCGGCAAGGGCACGGGATTGGGCCTGAGCCAGGTCTACGGCTTCGCGCGCCAGTCGGGCGGCGACGTCCATATCGCGAGCGAGACGGAGCAGGGCACGACGGTCACGCTCTATCTGCCGCGCTCTCATACGGCGACCGTGCCGCTCGCCCAATCCAAGCCGACGAGCGAGACGATCCGCGGCAAGGGCACGATCCTGGTCGTCGAGGACAACCCCCAGGTCGGCGACGTCTCGACCATGCTGCTCGAGCAGCTCGGCTATCATGTGGTGCGCGCCAACCGCCCAGCCTCGGCTTTCGACGTGCTCGAGCGCAACAACGACGTAGTTTTGGTGTTCAGCGACATCGTGATGCCGGGCGACATGGACGGGCTGGCGCTCGCCCGCGAGGTGCGCGAACGCTATCGCGGCCTGCCGGTGCTGCTAGCCACGGGCTACAGCAGCGCGGCGGAGCGCGTGGGCCACGAGTTCCCGATCATCCGCAAGCCCTACGACTACAATGTGCTCGGCGTCGCCGTGAAGGTCGCGTTGTCGCGCAGCGTCAGGCCGAAAGCCGTCGCGGCCGGATAGCGACCGGCTATGTTGCGGCATCAAGGTAGGGACGCCGACTCGCGGGTGGGGAGGCGTTTTTCACGCTCCATGGCGGGGCGAGCAGGGACTAGGCCCGCCGTTTAAGCCCGATTCGACGGCAATCTGGGGCTTTTTGCCTCAAAAGCGCGGTTGCCTCCCGCCCGCGCTTTTGGCATAGGTTCGCCGCCCTTGAAGCGGTAGGTCCGTTCCGACCGGCCATGGGGCCCCGGAGAGTATTTGGCGGCATTTGCGCGCCGTCCGGGGTCAGTATCTGACAATCCGCTGTGTAGGGAGCTTTTCCATGAGCTTGGAGCTTGAATTGGTGCTGGTGGCGGGCGTTCTCGCGCTCGTCTACGGCGCATGGACCATCCGGTCCGTCTTGAGCATGAGCGCGGGCAACGCGCGCATGCAGGAGATCGCGGCGGCGATCCAGGAGGGCGCGCGCGCCTATCTGAACCGCCAGTACACCACGATCGCGATCGTGGGCGTGGTGATCTTCGCGCTCGCCTTCTATTTCCTGGGCTGGCAGGAGGCCGTGGGCTACCTGATCGGCGCCTCGCTGTCGGGCCTGGCCGGCTATGTCGGCATGAACGTCTCGGTCCGCGCCAACGTGCGCACCACCGAAGCCGCCCGGCACGGCCTGGCGCAGGGTCTCTCGGTCGCGTTCCGCTCGGGCGCGGTGACCGGCATGCTGGTGGTGGGGCTCGGCCTCATCGGCGTCGCGGGCTACTACGCGTTCCTGACCCAGGGCCTGCACCTGGATCCCAACGACGACCACCAGAGCCGCGTCATCGTCGACTCGCTGGTCGCGCTCGGCTTCGGCGCCTCGCTGATCTCGATCTTCGCCCGTCTCGGCGGCGGCATCTTCACCAAGGGTGCGGACGTCGGCGGCGACATGGTCGGCAAGGTCGAGGCCGGCATCCCCGAGGACGACCCGCGCAACCCGGCGACCATCGCCGACAACGTGGGCGACAATGTCGGCGACTGCGCCGGCATGGCGGCCGACCTGTTCGAGACCTTCGCGGTGACCACCGTCGCCACCATGGTGCTCGCCTCGATCTACTTCGTCGGCTCGATGAAGATGGCGCTGATGCTCTATCCGCTCGCCATCGCGGGCATGTGCATCCTGACCTCGATCATCGGCACCTTCTTCGTGTCGCTGGGCGGCTCGAACAACATCATGGGCGCGCTCTACAAGGGCGTGATCGCGACGGGCGTGCTGTCGCTGGTGGGCCTCTGGCCGCTGACCGACTGGATCATCCCGGGCGGCATCCACGCGACGCTGACGACAAGCGGCGGGCTCGAGTTCACGGGCCTTAGCCTCTTCGAATGCGGCGTGACGGGCCTCGTCGTCACCGGCCTGATCATCTGGATCACCGAATACTACACCGGCACGAACTTCCGTCCGGTGCAGTCGGTGGCGAAGTCCTCGGTCACCGGCCACGGCACCAATGTCATCCAGGGCCTCGCGGTCTCGATGGAATCGACGGCGATGCCTGCGATCGTGATCTGCGTCGGCATCGTGGTGACGTTCCAGCTCGCCGGCCTGTTCGGCATCGCCATCGCGGTGTCGACCATGCTGTCGCTGGCCGGCATGGTCGTGGCCCTCGACGCCTTCGGTCCGGTGACCGACAACGCCGGCGGCATCGCCGAGATGTCGGGCCTGGAAGGCGACGTGCGCAAGACCACCGACGCGCTGGACGCGGTCGGCAACACCACCAAGGCCGTGACCAAGGGCTATGCCATCGGTTCGGCGGGCCTCGGCGCGCTCGTGCTGTTCGCGGCCTATGTCGAGGACCTGAAGTACTTCATCGCCCATTCCGATGTGTACACGTACTTCGCGGGCCTCGAGGTGCCGGTGTTCTCGCTCGCCGATCCCTGGGTCGTGGTCGGCCTGTTCTTCGGCGGCCTGCTGCCTTACCTGTTCGGCGGCATCGCGATGACCGCCGTCGGCCGCGCCGCCGGCGCGGTGGTCGAGGAAGTCCGCCGCCAGTTCAAGGCCATGCCGGGCATCATGCAGGGCACGCAGAAGCCCGACTACGGCCGCGCCGTGGACATGCTGACCAAGGCCGCGATCCGCGAGATGGTCATCCCCTCGATGCTGCCGGTGCTGTCGCCCATCGTGCTGTTCGTCGCGGTCGACTTCATCGCGGGCAAGGTCCAGGCGTTCAACGCGCTGGGCGCGATGCTCTTGGGCGTGATCGTGACCGGCCTGTTCGTCGCCATCTCGATGACCTCGGGCGGCGGCGCGTGGGACAACGCGAAGAAGTACATCGAGGACGGCAATTTCGGCGGCAAGGGCTCCGAGGCGCACAAGGCCGCGGTGACCGGCGACACCGTCGGCGATCCGTACAAGGACACCGCCGGTCCGGCCGTGAACCCGATGATCAAGATCACCAACATCGTCGCGCTGCTTCTGCTGGCGACGCTGGCCCACGCGGTCTAAGTCGTCGACGCAACGAAAAAGGGCGCGGCCGGGAAACCGGTCGCGCCCTTTGCTTTTCGGCCGATGCAGCTCGCTTACGGTCCAGGACCCTGGTTGCCGCCGCCCGGACCGCGGCTGCCCGGTCCTTGCCCGATCGGCACGCCCGGCGTGGCGTTGAAGAGCTGCTGCAGGAAGGTCATCTCCTTGCCGCGGGTCGGCGTCTCGTGCGTCTCGAAGGCGACGACGTGGCCGTCCTGGAGCGTGTAGTGCTTGATGTCGGTGACCTTGCCGTCCTTGTCGAAATAGATCGCCAGGATCGCGCGCGACTCGATGGTGGGGGCGAAGAAGGCGATTTGCTTTTCGACGCTCGAGATGTAGTACCAGGCATCCGAGCCGAACGTGGCCTCGGTCGAGGGATAGCCGAGCCGCTGCTGGATCGTGGTCTTGGTGTCGCTGGTGGGATCGATGCCGGCCTCGTTGTCCAGATCCTGCAGATAGCCGCGCTGGCTCACGACGGGCGTGCAGCCCATCAGGAGCGCGCCCAAGAGAACGCAGAGTACAGACGCTTTCATGGCCGAATTCCCAAACCTCGTCAGGCCCGATCCCGCCGGGCCCAAGCCCAATAGGCAAGACGGATGTGCTAGCCTTGCGCGGGCGCGGTTGCAAGCCGCCGACACCGACGGACTATGGTCATGCTGAACATCCTGGGCAAATCCAAGGCGCGCCGCCAAGCCGCCGCCGACCTCTATGCGGGGATCGTGGGCCGCGCGCGCGAGCCGGTTTTCTATACGGATTTCGCGGTTCCCGACACGATCGACGGGCGCTTCGATCTGTTGGCGCTTCACGCCTGGCTCGCGCTCGAGCGGCTCGCCGCCGCCAACCTGAACGATTTGTCACAGGACCTGACCAACACGATCTTCGTCGGCTTCGACGAGGGGCTGCGCGACCTGGGGACCGGCGACATGGGCATGGGGCGGCGCATCAAGACGCTGGCCAACGCCTTCTATGGGCGCCTGAGCGCCTATCGCGCGGCGACCGACGCCGCTGCGATGGAAGGCGCCGTCGCGCGCAACCTCTATCGCGGCGTGGCGACCGGGCACGAAGCGCGGATCGCGCGTTATGTGGTGAGCGCGCGCGCGCATCTCGAGGCCCAGGACCTCTCGCAGGGCCGCATCGATTTCGGTTCTCTTCCATGAGCGACTTCCCCATCACCCGGAATTTCGAGCTCGGACGGCTCGGCCAGGCCGGCGACGAGGTCACGATCGCGCCGCCGGACGACGACCTCGCGCGCATCGCCGAATGGGCCGGCGTCGAGGCGGTCGAGAGCTTCCGCGCCAAGATCGGTCTCAAAAAGCTGACGCCAACGCGCTTCGCCTTCGATGCCGAGCTCGGCGCCGATATCGTGCAGAGCTGCGTGGTGACGCTCGAGCCGGTGAAGAGCCGCATCGCGCGCAGCTTCCACCGCGACCTGTTCCTGACCCAGACGAAGCCAGCGATGGAGGTCGATATCGCTCCCGTCGACGAGGACGGCCGCGAGGAGATCGCAAGCCTGCGCTACGACCTGGCCGTGCCCGTCCTGGAAGAGCTGGCGCTGGCCATCGACCCGTATCCTCGCGCACCCGGCGTCGAGTTCGAGCCGCCACGGGACGCCGACCAGCCCGAGCACCCCTTCGCGGCGCTCAAGGCGCTGAAGGACCGTACATGAAGCTGGGTCGTAGCTCTTGCTGCGGTGCTGGCGGCGTCGGCATGTGCTCAGAATTGCAGTGCCGAAGCCGCCGGCAATGAACCCTCCGGTGCCGCGTCGGCGAGCGATTGGTCTTCCACGCTGGATGAGAACTGCCGCCGCTGCAGCAATTCGACGGAGTTCATACAAAAGATGCTGCCGGTTCCCTTGCCCAAGCACGCCGTCGTTACGGCTTTACCGGCGAGTTCGCGACGCGGGTGGAAACCTGGGTGGTCGATCTCGACACGGGGGAGATCATCGACTGCGAATCGCACTCGGACGACGCCGGGAACTGGAAGCAAACGATCAGCCACCTGGGGCCCCCGGAGGCGGGGGGCCTTGGAGCGGCTGCGCGCCTCTGCCGCCGCGCTATGGCGTTCGGCCCCTCACGAGATGTCGGTCAGTCCCGGTGCCTTTGAAAACGATGAGGTCGTCTCCGGCTCGCGGCTGGTCGCTTTCAACCGGTTTTCCAGGGACGACCATGATATCGTTGCCGCCATCAACTCGGCGCTGCCGGCCGGCGCGGCCAGAACAACCGGTTCGTTCGTCATTTTCGGAAACGACCGGTAGCGGCCGGTTTGTCATTAAATTGCGCCGGCGGCCCGCCGAATTTCAAGAATCCAGAGAATCCCTGGGTTTTTGCTGCTTGAATCCGGACGCCGTTTCCTGTTCACTCCGCCCCTTGTTTTTGCCCGCTCCGACGGAAGGCTTTGCGCGCGGCCGCGCGCAGGAGCCGGATTCGCCGGGGCACTCAAGGAGTTTCCGCCATGGCGGTCCCCAAACGAAAAACCTCGCCGTCGAAGCGGAACATGCGCCGTTCGCACCATCGTCTGGCCCCGGCTGCCTATGCCGAGTGCCCGAATTGCGGCGAGCAGAAGCGTCCGCACCACGTCTGCGGCGCTTGCGGCCACTACAAGGACCGCGAAGTGGTCAAGGCGAAAGCTTAAGGCCCAAAGCCTGTGTGTTGTGACATAATCGTCGGCCGTCAAGAGGCAGCGATTTGGCGCGCGAGCTGACAGTCTCTGTCGATGCGATGGGCGGCGATGCCGGGCCCGGCGTGGTCGTGGCTGCTCTTGCGCGCTCGGTGCTGCGCCATCCGGCCGCGAAGTTCCTGCTGCACGGCGACGAGAACGTGCTGAAACCGCTCTTCGCCAAGCGCGCCAAGATGCTCGAGCGCGTCGAGATCCGCCACGCACCCGAACAGGTGAAGATGGAGGACAAGCCGAGCCTCGTGCTGCGCCGCGGCCGCAACACCTCGATGTGGCGCGCGATCGAAGCCGTCAAAGCCAAGGAAGCCGAGGTCGCGGTCAGCGCCGGCAACACCGGCGCCCTGATGGCGATGTCGATGTTCCAGCTCGGCGTGCTCGAAGGCCTGTCGCGTCCCGCCATCGCGGCCCTGTGGCCGACCAAGCGCGGGCAGAGCGTCGTGCTCGACGTCGGCGCCAACGTTTCGTCGGACGCCGAGCAGCTCGTCGATTTCGCGGTGATGGGCGAGGCTTTCGCCCGCGCGATCCTGGGCCTGGAACGGCCCAGCGTCGGTATCCTCAACGTCGGCTCCGAAGACATGAAGGGGCACGACGCGGTCAAGTCCGCAGCCCAGGTCCTGCGCGGCGCGACCTTGCCGATCGAGTTCCACGGCTTCGTCGAGGGCGACGACATCGCGCTCGGCACGGTCGACGTCGTCGTCACCGACGGCTTCTCGGGCAACATCGCGCTCAAGACCGCCGAGGGAACGGCCAAGCTGGTGGTGGGCTTCCTGCGCGCCGCGCTGACGCGCTCGCTGTTCGGCCGCATCGGCGGGTTGTTCGCTGCCGGCGCGCTCAAAGCGCTGAAGCGCAAGCTCGATCCGCGCGCCTCGAACGGCGGCATCTTCCTGGGCCTCAACGGAATCGTCGTGAAAAGCCACGGCGGCACGGATGCGCTGGGCTTCGCGAGCGCGCTGGACATGGCCATCGACATGGCCGATGCCGGCGTGATCCCGCGCATCGTCGCGGACCGCGCGCATCTGGCGCCCCAGCCGCTGCCGGAGGCGGCCGCTTCGTGATCCGTTCGCAAGTCATCGGCCTCGGCTCGTATCTGCCCGACACTGTCGTCACCAATGCCGACATCGCCAAGCGCGGCGTCGAAACCAGCGACGAGTGGATCCAGGAGCGCACCGGCATCCGCGAGCGCCGCATCGTGCGCGATGGCGAGATGACCTCGCATCTCGCGATCGAGGCGGCGCGCGACGCCTTGCGCGACGCCGCCATCGACGCCGGCGAGCTCGACCTCATCGTCGTCGCCACCACCACGCCGGACGAGACCTTCCCCGCGACCGCCACCACGGTGCAGGCGCGGCTCGGAATGCATCGCGGCGCCGCTTTCGACGTCCAGGCGGTGTGCTCGGGCTTCATCTACGGGCTCTCGGTCGCCGACAACTTCATCAAGGCGGGGCAGGCGCGGACCGTACTCCTCATCGGCGCCGAGACCATGTCGCGGCTGCTCGACTGGACGGACCGGACGACCTGCGTGCTCTTCGGCGACGGCGCTGGCGCGATCGTGCTGCAGGCCCATGACGGCGAGGGCACCAACGCCGACCGTGGCGTGCTCAACACCAAGCTGTTTTCGGACGGCCGCCTGCACGACCTTCTCTATGTCGACGGGGGCCCGAGCTCCACCCGGAGCACCGGCCATCTGCGCATGCAGGGCAAGGAGGTCTTCCGGCACGCCGTGACCAATATCTGCGCGGCCATCGAGGCCTCGGCCTTCGAGGCGGGGCTCACCGTCGCCGACATCGACTGGTTCGTGCCGCACCAGGCCAACCAGCGCATCCTGGACGGCACGGCGCGCAAGCTGGGCATCGACCCCAAAAAGGTCATCTCGACGGTGGCGGTGCACGGCAACACCTCCTCGGCCTCGGTGCCGCTGGCGCTGCACCAAGCGGTCAAGGATGGGCGAATCAAACGGGGCGATCTCGTCCTGCTCGAGGCCATGGGTGGCGGCTTCACCTGGGGTGCCGGCCTGGTCCGCTGGTAGCGGCTGCGGCCGTCCATGCCCGGTATCCGCTCGTAATCCACACTTTCACTTCGCCCCCCAACCCTTTGACGTTGACGGCAAATTCCCTTCCTCCTAACGTTCTCGCGAAAAGGGAGTCGCCCGCCGATATGTCCGCCAATACGCTGACCCGCGCCGACCTGACCGAAGCCGTATTCCAGGCCGTCGGCCTTTCGCGCAACGAATCCGCGCAGATGGTCGAGGACATCCTGGAAGAGCTGTGCGCGGCGCTGTCGCGCGGCGAGACGGTGAAGCTCTCGTCCTTCGGCACCTTCGCGGTGCGCCAGAAGTCGCAGCGCATGGGCCGCAATCCCAAGACCGGCGACGAGGTGCCGATCGCGCCGCGCCGGGTGCTGGTGTTCCGTCCGAGCCATGTGCTCAAGGCGGTGATCAACGGCCAGACGCCGCCGCCGGTTGGCGAGGGTGACGACTGATGGCGATGCTCGCGAACGCCCAAAGCGTCGTTGCGTCCGAGAAATCGCCCGAGGCTTTCCGCACCATCAGCGAGGTCGCGCTCGAGCTCGACATGCCGCAGCACGTGCTGCGTTTCTGGGAGAGCCGCTTCGCGCAGGTCCGCCCGATCAAGCGCGCCGGCGGAAGGCGCTACTACCGGCCGGAAGACGTCGACCTGCTGCGCGGCATCCGCACGCTGCTCTATCGCGAGGGCTTCACCATCAAGGGCGCGCAAAAGGTCATGCGCGACAAGGGCCAGCGCTATGTCGCCGAGCTCGGTCGCCAGGCCTTTGCCGAAAAAGTCGCGCCGGTGCAGACGCCCGTGGAAACCTATAAGGAACCGCGCTATGCCCGTGCCGCGCTCGCCATCGTCGAGCGCGCGCATGCCGTCGAGCCGGCCGTCGAAGAGGCGTTTGAAGAAGACTCGCCCGAAGAGATGACGGCGTCGTCGCTCGCAAGCGAAGAGCGCGTGAAGCTCGAGATCCTTCTGGCCGAGCTTCTGCAGCTGAAGGCGCGCCTGCGCGAGGCGCGCCCCCAAATCTGAAATCAGTCCAATCTGCTTAGAACGGGCAGCGGCCGTCCTTCACCGGCGCGACCTTGAGCAGCGTCACGTCGAAGACCAGCGGCGTGTTCGGCGGGATCGTGCCGTCGGGCGTGCCGTTCGCCCCGTAGGCGAGGCCGGAAGGGATCGCAAGCTCGAACTCGTCGCCGGTGCGCATCAGCTGCAGCGCCTCGGTCCAGCCCGCGATCACGCGGTTGACCGGGAAGGCGATCGGCGTGCCGTGGCTTTCGTCGAAGACGCGGCCGTCGGTGAAGGTGCCCTTGTAGTAGACGCTGACGCAGTCGGTGCGGCGTGGCTTGATGCCGTGGCCGCCGGACTTGATGACGCGATATTGCAGACCGCTGGCCGTGGTCGTCACGCCGGGCTTCTTGGCGTTGGCGGCGAGATAGTCGGCATTGGCGTCGGCGACCGCGACGGTCGAGGCGGCGGCGAAGGCGAGGCTTAACGCAAGGGTGCGCAGGGCGGGCATGCGGCTCTCCGGATTGTTCAGGACGCGAGCGTTTTGCCACAAACCTCCCAGGCTTGCGACCGGTTTCGCAAGGCCTACGGATAAGTCACAAAACCAACCAACAGTGGTCATTGACTTTTCTAGGGTTGGTTGAGACGCTTCGCGTGCCTCATGGAGCCGCCCACCATGCGATCGATCTGCTCGGCACTCGCAGTCCTATTGCTGACGTCGGCGGCCTCGGCCGGAACCTATTTCGCGGTCGGAGAGGTGCCCGGCGGCTATTCCACCTCGGTCGAGGGGATCAACGGCAAGAACCAGATCGTGGGTTCGTATCTCGTGACCGGCGCCATCGCGCACGGCTTCACGGCGGACCTCGGCGGCCCCTTCACCACCTTCGATATCGGGACGCAGCTCACTTTCCCGCGGGCCATCAACAATGCCGGTACGATCGTGGGTGACTACATCAACCATGGCAGCGGCGAGTTTTATGCCTTCGAGCGTTTCGCCGACGGCCGCACCGTGACGATCAAGGACGGACATCAGGTGATGGGGGAAGCCGTCCTTTTTGGCTTGAACAATCTGGGCGTCTTCGTCGGCAACGCCATAGTCGACACCAACGACATCGCCTTCACCGGACAGAAGGGAAGGTACGCGGCTACGCTGGATACGACGCTGTACCTGCCTGAGCCGCACGGCATCAACGCCTCGAACGTCATCGCCGGCGATTTCTACGACTCGAGCCGTCCGGACTTCCCCTATCACGGCTTCATCCTGAAGGACGGCACGGCGACACAGCTCGATTTTCCCGCCGCGAACGACCATGGCACCAGGCTCGGCGGCATCAACGATGCCGGCATCGTCACCGGCTATTGGCTCGATCAGCATCACCGGTCGCACGCGTTCCGCTATGACACGAATACGGCCACGTTCACCTCGCTGCATCCGCCTGGAACGCTGTATTCCGAGGCCTACGGCATCAACGAGAAGGGGTTGATCGCGATGACCTCGGATATCGGCTCGTTCGTCTATTGCCCGAAGGCCAGGCAATGTCCCGCGGGCAGCACCGAGGTGGCGGACGGCAAGCCGATCCGCGCGGTAACGCGCAATCGCTAAACCGAGAAGCTCGTCCCGCAGCCGCAGGACGCGGTGGCGTTCGGGTTGTTGACCCTGAAGGACTGGCCGATCAGGTCGTCGACGAAGTCGATCTCCGCGCCGTGGAGGAAATCGAGCGAGACGGGATCGATCAGCACCGTCGCCCCGTCGCGCTCCACCACCAGGTCGTCATCCAGGCGCGCGTCGTCGATGGCGAAATTGTACTGGAAGCCCGAGCAGCCGCCGCCGGTGACCGCCACGCGCAGCATCGCGCCCGCGCTCTCGCTTTTGAGGATCTGCGCGATGCGCTTGGCGGCGCGGGCGGAAACGGTCACGGCCAAAGGGGTTTCAGGACTTGCGGCTTCGACGGTCATCGTTCCTCGGCGGCTGGCTCCTTCGGCACGGAGCACGACGTTTTCCCGAAAGCGCCGTAGCAGTCGACTTTCGGGGTCTTTCCTACATACACCCGGTAGCGGGTGAAGAATATGTAGTCATCATAGGTGTCGTTGCCAAACACCCCGGTGACGCGGGTCGCGACCGAGCCCATGAACGTGGAATTGTCGGCATAGGTCGTGGCGGCTTCGTGCAGGTCGTCGCGGCTGGGCTTGGTATAGGCGGCGCCGGCCAGCAAAATGGCGAGCACGCCGGCAAGCCCGATCAGTTTCAGCATGGGTCCCTCCCGATCTCAGGCTATAAGTTATGGTTACCGTCATGCGGCAAGATTTTGACCGACCGCCCGGCCGCCTCATCGGCCCGCTTTTCCAGCCGCCCTCCGGCCTGGCCCCGTTCGCCTGCCGCTGGACGGAAAGCCGCGGCCGGCTCCATGCCGAAGGCGAGAGCCGGACGCGCAGCTGCTACCAGCGCGACCGCGACCGCATCATCCACTCGACCGGCTTCCGCCGCCTCAAGCACAAGACCCAGGTCTTCGTGCAGCACGAGGGCGACTATTACCGCACCCGGCTCACCCATTCGCTCGAGGTGGCCCAGATGGCGCGCTCGCTGGCGCGCGTGCTGGCGCTGGACGAGGACCTGGCCGAGACGGTGGCGCTTGCCCACGACCTCGGCCACACGCCGTTCGGGCATGCGGGCGAGGACGCGCTGAACGCGGCCTCGGCCGCCATCGGCGGATTCGATCACAATGCGCATGCGCTGCGGCTGGTGACCAAGCTCGAGCACCGCTATGCCGATTTCGACGGCCTCAACTTGACCTGGGAGACGCTGGAGGGCCTCGTCAAGCACAACGGCCCGCTCACCGCGCCCGTCTCAGCGCCCATCGCGAGCTTCGACCGCCGCTGGCCGCTGGAGCTTTCGACCTGGCCGAGCCTGGAGGCGCAGATCGCAGCGCTCTCCGACGACATCGCCTATGTGAACCACGACATCGACGACGGGCTGCGCGCCGGATTGTTCGCGGTCGAGGACCTCGGCGAGGCGCCGCTCGCAGGCGAGGCGAGCCGGCGCGTGATGGAGAAACATGGCAGCACACCGGAGCTCGGCCGCTTCATCGGCGAGATGGTGCGCGTGCTGATGGGCCGACTGGTGAACGATCTGCTGGCGGAGACGCAACGCAGGCTGGATGCGGCCGGTCCGGTCGATGCCGCTGCCGTGCGCGGGCAGGGGCACGCGCTCGCCGCCTTCTCGCCCGGGATGGATGCGGCGCTCAAAGCGCTCAAGGCGTTCCTCTTCGCGCATATGTACCGCCATCCGCGCGTCATGTCGGTGATGGACCACGCCAAGGACGTCGTGACCGGGCTGTTCGCGGCGTTCAGCGCTGATCCGTCGCTGATGCCGGCCGATTGGGCGAAGGCCTGCGGGCTGCCCGGCGACGCGGCCACCGGCGGGGTGGTGCGCGACTATATCGCGGGCATGACCGACAGCTTCGCGCTTGCCGAATATGCCCGGATATCGGGTAAGGAAATCGCCCTTGCCGCGCCATGATTTGGGCGCGGCATGGTGCTAAATTCACTGTGCCAGATTCGGAAAAGCTCTTCATGGCCAACAGCTCGCGCGGCACCTACGAACCGCCCAACGACGACGTCCACATCTTCGACGGCGCGGAGGACGACGACGATGCGGAAGGCTCGCGCCTGCCGCTCCTGATCGTCATCGCACTGTTCGTCCTTGCGGCGTTCGGCGGCGTGGTGTGGCTCGCCTATACGCAGGGCGTGGCGCGGGGCCGTTCCGACGCGCCCAGGATCATCGCCGCCGAAAAAGGGCCGGCAAAGGTCGCGGCCAGCGAGGATGGCCAATCGACGCCGTACAAGGGGCTGAAGATCTATCAGCAGCCCGCGCCCGCCGACGAGGAGGCCGACCGCACGCCCGCGTCGCCGCCCTCCCAGGCGCCGATCGAGACCCAGGTCGTGCCGCAGGAAGAGGCCGCTGCGCCGAAGCCGATCGCGAAGGCGCCGCCGCCCGAGATCAGGACGACCGTCACGCCCCAGGCCGTGTCGCCGGAAGCGGCTCCGCCGCCACCCGCCGCGAAGCCTGTGGAGACTGCGGCCAAGCCCGCTGCGAAGCCGGTCGAAGCTGCACCGAAACCTGTCGTGGTGGCCTCCAAGCCCGTCGAAGCTGCGCCGAAGCCGGTGGAAGCCGCGCCCAAGCCTGCGGAAACGACTGCCGCGCCCGCCGCTGCCGGCGCCTATGTTCTGCAGATCGGCGCCTACAAGTCCCAAGCAGAGGCCGACGCCGCCTGGAGCACGTATCATTCCAAGCACGCCGGCACCCTGTCGGGCTATGGCAAGAGCGTGAAGCAGGTCGATCTCGGGCCTAAGGGAACCTGGTACCGCCTGCGCGTCGGCGCCTTCGCCAGCAAGGACGCGGCGGCGGCGCTATGCAGCAAGCTGACCGCGGAAGGCGGCGCGTGCTTCCCGGCGAAGTAAGATTTCCGGGGCGAGTGGGGGAATAGGATGCGCACGCGTGCGATTTATGGCTGCGCGGGAGCCGAGCTCTCCGCCGACGAGCGCGCGTTCTTTCGCAAGACGCGGCCCTGGGGCTTCATCGTCTTCGCGCGCAACATCGTGGACCGCGACCAGTTGCGCGCGCTGACCGCGGCGCTGCGCGAGACGGTTGACGACGGCAAGGCGCCCATCCTGATCGACCAGGAGGGTGGCCGCGTCGCCCGCCTGCGTCCGCCGCATTGGCGCGAGCGTCCGCCCGCCGCGCGCTTCGGCGCGCTCTATGGCGGGAACGCCGAGGCCGCGCGCGAAGCGGTCTATCTGAACGCCCGCCTTATTGCCCACGATCTCGCCGAGGTAGGCCTGAACGTCGATTGCCTGCCGCTGCTCGACGTGCCGGTCGACGGCGCCGACAACATCATCGGCGACCGCGCCTTCGCGCGCGATCCCGCCACCATCATCGATCTGGGCCGCGCCGCCATCGAGGGGCTGATGGAGGGCGGCGTGCTGCCGGTGATGAAGCACATCCCAGGTCACGGCCGCGCCACCGCCGACAGCCACCTGGCGCTGCCGCGCGTGGCGACGGGCGCCGAAGAGCTCAGCGCCACCGACTTCGTCACCTTCCGCAGCCTCGCCCATTGTCCGATGGCGATGACGGCGCATGTGGTCTACGAGGCGATCGATCCGCAGCGTCCGGCCACGACGAGCCCCAAGCTGATTCGCGATGTGATTCGCGGCCAGATGGGCTTCGACGGGCTGTTGATGAGCGACGACGTGTCGATGAATGCGCTTTCCGGGCCGATTTCCGTGCGTGTAAAAGCGTCCCTGTTCGCGGGCTGCGATGTCGTGCTTCACTGTAACGGGAAGATGGAGGAGATGCGGGAAGTGGCCGAAGAAGCCAAGCCGCTGGACGGACAGGCGCTGAAGCGGGCCGAGGCCGCGGTCGCGCATCTGTCCGCGCCCGACGCTTTCGACCCTGAGGCCGCGACTGCGCGCCTCGATATGCTTCTGGGTGCCGCGGCATGAGCGAGATCGGCGAGGTCTTCGACGCCTTCGGCGCCACGGCGGAAGAAGAGCTGGTCGTCATGGTCGACGGCTTCGAGGGGCCGCTGCACATGCTCCTCAACCTGGCGCGCAGCCAGAAGGTCGATATCGCCAAGATTTCGGTCCTCAAGCTGGCCGACCAGTATCTCGAATTCATCGAATCCGCGCGCGGCAAGAACCTCGAGCTTTCGGCCGACTATCTGGTGATGGCGGCATGGCTGGCGTTCCTCAAGTCCAAGCTCGTCCTGCCGCAGCCGCCCAGCGTCGACGGCGAGCCGACGGCCGACGAGATGGCCGCGCGGCTGCGCTGGCGCCTGCAGCGGCTGGAGGCGATGCGCCGCGCCTCGACCAGCCTGATGGGCCGCGACCGCCTCGGCCGCGATGTGTTCGGTCGCGGCATGCCCGAGCCGGTGAAGGTCGTGAAGCTGCGCACCCATACCGATACGCTCTACGACCTGCTCACGGCCTACGCCCATGAGCGCGTCCGCAAGATGGGCGGCAAGGCCTACCGGCCCAAGGAGATCCAGGTGCTCCTGATCGAGGAGGCGCGCGAGCGGATCGAGCGCATGCTGGGCAAGCTGCCCGAATGGGCGTCGCTGGCCCGGCTCCTGCCCATGGACTGGACGGGGGGCATGAGGCGCCGATCGGCGCTTGCGAGCACCTTGCTCGCCTGCCTAGAACTGGCCCGCGACGGCCGGGTCGAGATACGGCAGCTCAAGCCCTTCGACGAGATATTCGTGAAGGACCGCAGCACTCCCGCTCAAGAGGCCCTCGCATGAGACACGTCGCCCGCCTGATCGAAAGAATTGAAGACGAGATGAGCACCGAGAACACCGGGGATGAAGGCCAAGGGGGGGCGGCGGCGATCAATGCCGAGCACCTGCGCATGGCCGAGGCGCTGCTATTCGCGGCCGAGGAGCCGCTGGACGAGAAGGCGCTGGCAACATCCATGCCCGAAGGCGCGGACGTGGCGGGGCTGCTGAACGAGCTTCAGGCGCAATATGAGAAGCGCGGCGTAACCCTTTTGTGCGTCGCGGGAAAATGGCAGTTCCGTACCGCGCCGGACCTGGCGTTCCTGCTGCGGAAGGAGAAGCCCGAGCAGAAGCGGCTGTCGCGCGCGGCGCTCGAGACGCTGGCCATCGTCGCCTATCACCAGCCCGTCACCCGGGCTGAGATCGAGGACATCCGTGGCGTCGCCCTGTCGAAGGGCACCATCGACGCGCTGATGGAGATCGGCTGGGTCAAGATCCGTGGCCGCAAGCGCACGCCGGGCCGTCCCGTCACCTACGGCACGACCGAGGCCTTCCTGGTCCAGTTCGGGCTGGAAAGCGTCAGCCACCTGCCGGGCGTCGACGAGCTCAAGGCCTCGGGCTTCCTGGAGGCCCTGCCGCCGTCCGGCTTCGACGTGCCCAGCCCGAGCGATGCGCTGGGCCCCGACGAGGACCCCTATATCGAGGGCGAAGAGGTCGAGGAGCTGGCCACCGGGGACGGCGAGCTTTCCTGACCGGCGTGCTATAGTGGAGCCATGAGCGACCTATTGGAAAAGGCCGTCGCCAAGATCCGCGCGCTGCCGGAAGAGCGCCAGAACGAGCTGGCTGAGATCATGCTCGATATGGCGGACAACCCGGATTCGTGGACGCCGACCGCCGAGCAACTGGCCGAGATCGAAGCCGCGAAACAGGAAGCCCGCGAGGGCAAGTTCGCGACCGATGAAGAGATGGCCGAGACATGGCGCCGGTTCCGGCGCTGAGGCTCCGGGTCACGCGCCGCGCGCGCGAACAACTCCATGCGATCGACGATTACATCAGGGTGCGAAATCCGCGCGCCGCAACCGAAGTCGGCGGCTATCTCGAAGCCGAATTCGACCTGCTGCGGCACCGCCCGTTCATCGGGCGTTGCGGGCATTCACCCAATACCCGCGAGAAAAGCGTCGTCCGATATCCCTATGTGATCGTCTATGAGGTCACGGTCGGTGAGATAGCCATCCTCGGCGTTTTCCACACCGCGCAAGGCGAGCGGAAGCTCTAACCTGCAAACCTCTTCTTCATTGCCTCGACGCCGGCGTCCATCTGGCCGCTGATATAGGGCGCGAACTCGTCCGGCAGGACGTCAGTGACCCAGAGGAACCGGCAGCGGCCGTGGCCGTCGTCGGATACCTGGGCGAAGGCGTTATGGTGCTCGAGGCGCTCGCTCTTGATGGCGTAGACCAGGCGACGGTGCGCGGCGTCGCTCGTCACCAGCCGCTCGCGCGCCACCGAGCCGTTGGCGAAGGTGACCACGCGCGTGTCGCCTTCGAGCTTGGTGTCGGTGACGAAGCCGGGCACCAAGCGTGTATGCAGCGCGCCGAAATCGGCGAGCGCGTCCCACACCGCGCCGGCGCCGGTTGGAAGCGTGAATTCCTTGACGATGGAGGCCATGGTGTCGTCCTTCGATGTTGCGAGGACGAAACTAGCGCGCGACGGCGCGTCGGGCTGGCCGTTTTCGGACGCCATCACTCCGGGCGGCCGCTTCAGGCGGCAAGCGTGCGCAGTTCCATGCGCAGCTGATCGGGCTCCTCGAGCGCGGGCTCGATCGCGGCATGGATCCCGTGCCAGGCGGGCAGGGCGGCGTTCAGGAGCTTTCGTCCCGCATCGGTCAGCATCAGCACGCGGCCGCGCTTGTCGTCCTTGGCGACCGCGACCTTGGCCAGCTTGCGGCGCTCGAGCGGCTTCAGGTTCGCGGTGAGCGTCGTGCGGTCCATTGCCAGCAGCGCCGCCACCGGCGCCATGGGGTGCGGCCCCGGGCGGCTCAGCGCGACCATCAGCGAGAACTGGCCATGGGTGAGGCCGAACGGCCGCAGCGCGTCGTCGAAGCGCCGCGCCAATCGCCGCGCGGCGCGCTGCACGTGCAGGCACAGGCAGTTGTCGCGAATGTGAAGCGCGGTCTCCAGAGGAAACGATTCCGTCTTTGACATGCGCGTCTTCGCCATGGAAATATCATGTTGATACCAACATAATTGTCAAACAACCCAGAGGTGCTCCGATGGTCGTGCTCTCGTTCTTCAAGCCGAAGGCCCCCGCGGGCGGCCCGCCCAGCGCGGAGCACATGATGAAGATGGGCGCCTTCGCCGAGGAGATGACGCGCAAGGGCCATCTGATCGCGGCCGGCGGGTTCGCCACCGGCGACGGCATCCATGCCTCGCTGATCGGCGGCAAGTTCGAGACGCACGACATCCTGAACCCCGGCGACGGTTTCGAGGGCTTCGGCTATCTGCAGGCGTCGTCGAGGGAGGAGATGATCGGCCTCATCAAGCGTTTCCTTGAGGTCGCGGGCGAGGGCGAATGCATCGTGCGTCCCTGCATGGACGGGCCGCCGCAGCCGGAATAGGAGACGTTGCATGACCGACCACAAGATCGCTTCGGAAGCCGAATGGACCGAGGCGCGCCGGAGGCTTCTGGCGCGCGAGAAGGAGCTGACCCATCTCCAGGAGAAGGTGGCGGAAGAGCGCCGCGCGCTTCCCTGGGTGAAAGTCGAGAAGGACTATGCCTTCGACACGCCCGAAGGCCGCAAGACGTTGTCCGAGCTGTTCGACGGTCGAAGCCAGCTCATCGTCTATCACTTTATGTTTTCTCCCGATTGGGAAGCCGGCTGCGTCGGCTGCTCGTTCCTTTCCGACCACATCGACGGCGCCAACCAGCACCTCAAGCACCACGACGTGACCTATGTCGCGGTGTCGCGCGCGCCGCTTGCGAAGCTCACGGCCTACAAGAAGCGCATGGGTTGGAAATTCCCCTGGGTGTCGTCGGCGGGCAGCGATTTCAACTACGACTATCACGTCTCGTTCACCAAGGACGAGGTCGCCAAGGGCAGGGCCTTCTACAACTTCGAGACCACCGACATCGGCAAGATGGAGGACCTGCACGGCACCAGCGTCTTCTTCAAGGATGCGGACGGCGCGATCTATCATACCTATTCGGCCTATGCGCGCGGCGACGAGCGCAGCCTGGGAACCTATATGTGGCTCGACATCACGCCCAAGGGCCGCAACGAAGGGCCGAAGGGCAATCTCACCAACTGGGTCAAGCGCCACGACGAATACGAGGGCGAACGATGAGCAAGCCGATCGCGCCCTGCCTGTGGCTCGACACCGAGGCGGAGGACGCCGCCAGGTTCTACTGCTCCGTCTTCCCGAACTCGAAGATCACCGCGACGTCGGCGGCGTCGAGGACATGTGCGGCTGGCTGAAGGACCGCTATGGCCTGTCGTGGCAGGTCGTGCCCAGCCGGCTGATCGAGCTGATGACCGGCCCGGACGAAGCACGCACCAAGCGCGTCACCGAAGCGATGTTCAAGATGCGCAAGCTCGACATCGCGGCGCTGGAGACAGCGGCGAAGAGTTAGTTCTCTTCTTCCAGCTCCACCACCACCGCCTGGCCGCCTTCGAGCGCGATGGCGAGGTCGCCTTTGCGTAGCGCCAGCGCGTCCTTGCCGAAGACCTCGGCGCGCCAGCCGTGCAGGGCGGCGACGCCGTCGTCCTCCTGCGCCGCGAGCTTCTCGATGTCCTCGCTGTTGGCGATGAGGCGCGGCGCCACGCCGATCTCCTCGGCCTTGAGCCGCAGCAGCGTCTTGAGCAGGTCGATCGCCGCCGGATTGGGCTCGCGCCGGCGCTGGGGCGCACGCGGCTCGACGCCGTCCGGCACCGGCCCGTGGCGGCCGGCCTCGATCGCTTCGAGCAGGCTCTTGCCCAGGCGCGATGCCGCGAAGCCTTTCGGCACCGCGCGGATGCGCTCGAGCCCTTCCGGCCCCTCGGGCGGATGCGCAGCGATCTCGGTCAGCGCCTCGTCCTTGAGCACGCGGCCGCGCGGCAGGTCGCGCGTCTGCGCCTCGCGCTCGCGCCATTCGGCCAGCGCCGCCAGCATCGCCAGGAACCGCTTGTTGCTGGTGCGCGGCTTCAACCGCTTCCAAGCCTCCTTCGGATCGAGACGATAGAGCGCCGGATCGCGCAGCGCCGCGATCTCTTCCTCCACCCACGAGGCGCGGCCGGTGCGCGCCAGCATCTTCGTCATCGCCTCGTAGATCGTGCACAGATGCGTCACGTCGGCGAGCGCGTATTCGAGCTGGCGCTTGTTGAGCGGGCGGTGGCTCCAATCGCTGTAGCGCGCAGACTTGTCGATCTCGACCTTGGCGAGCTTGCGCGCCAGCGTCTCGTAGGATGCCGCATCGCCGAAGCCGCAGACCATCGCCGCGATCTGGGTGTCGAAGAGCGGGTAGGGGATGACCCCGCCCTGCTGCGCGAAGATCTCGATGTCCTGGCGCGCGGCGTGCAGCACCTTGACGATGTTGGGCCGCTTGAGCAGCTCGTAGAAGGCGGTGAGATCCATGCCCGGCGCGAGCGGGTCGACGATCGCCGCGTGTCCGGGCGCCGCCACCTGCATCAGGCAGAGCTTGGGCCAATAGGTTTGGTCGCGCATGAACTCGGTGTCGAGCGCGATATAGGGCGCGTCGACAAGCTCCGCCGAAAGGGCGTTCAGGTCGGCTGTGGTCTCTATGATCCGCATGGATAGGTCATAGCGGATTCGGACAGGAAATTCAGGGTAAAATCAGTGCCCTGAGAGGCCGACCGTGAGCCCGGGGAACCCGGCCGCGTCGAAATAGCGCGTATCGCCGACCTTCTGGTAGTCCAGGACCGTCGCGCGGCCGTTGGCGGCGGGGGCCGAGGCCTGCCGGGCATGGGCCGATTTGACCGCGGCGCCGCCCTTGAGGGCCTCGGTCGCGGCGCGGCCCCTGAGTCCGCCCTTCGGCGCAATCGTCAGTCCAAGGACTTTCGCAAGCGTCGGGTTGACATCGGCATTGCTCACGGGGGCCTTGTCGGCGAAACGGGATTTGAAATCGGGGCCCATCGCGGCCATGAAATTGCGCGTGTCGGCGCGGCTGAAGGTGCCATGCATGCCCTGGCCCGAAGCGAGCGTGGTGTCGGCCACCTCGGCGGCGCAGAGCAGCATCGGCTTGCAGCCGGGCACGAGGTGCGAGGCGAAGCTCACCACGATGGCGGGCTGGGGCGTCTGCGCCGTGCCGCGCCAGTTGATCGCGCTCATCGGCAGCGCGCCGGGCATGTCGCCCAGATCGTCGTCGACGAAGATGCCGCTGACGTACTCAAGCTTGGTCAGCGCAGCGACCACCGCGGCCGCGGCTTTGCGGTCGTCGAGATAGATCAGGTCCGAGCCGCCGTTCGACACCACGCGCGCGCCGGGAAAGGCTTTGAGATCCTTCGCCAGGAAATCGGCCGGAAGCTCCGCGCCGCCGACATGCTTGTCGATGGTCGAGAAGCCGTGATCGGCGGTGACGAAGATGTCGGTCGTCTTGTCGAGCTTGTTCGCTTTCAACCAGGCGAGCAGAGCCGCGAGCGTCTCGTCCGCATCCTTGATGCCGGCGAGGCCCGTCGGGCCGTTGACGCTGCCGTCCTTCTCGACGTGCTGGGAGAGATCGGGATCGCGCGACCAATAAAGCATCGCGAAGGGCTTGCCCGAACCGGCGAGCCTGGGCAGCACGACCTTGGTCGCGACCTGGACCATGTATTGCTGCTGCTCGGTGTTGGGAGCGTTCGGCTTCGGCGCCGTCGCCGGAAGGCCGGCCGTCTTGATCGCGTCGAGCACGTCGGGCGCGACGGTGACGCCGTAGCCGTCGTCGATCACGATCGTGCCGGTGCCGTCGCGCTGGGTGACGTCCTGGATGGCGGTCGGTCCGACCTTGCCCATGACGGCGGTCGCGAAGCCCGCCGCGCGCGCGGCGGCGATCAGCGAGGTCTCGTTCAGGTAGTTGCCGCCGAACTGCGCATTGGCCTTGGCGAGCTGGTCGTCGTCCTCGAACTGGATGATGTCGCTGCCCGACCAGATCCGGTTGCCGAAATTGCCGGTGTCGCCGGGATAATGGCCGGTCGCGATCGCCGAGGCGTTGACCGTGGTCAGGGTGGGATAGATCGAATGGCTGTTGGTGAAGTCCACGCCCTCGTGCCGGATGCGCCACAGCGTCGGCGCCGCCTTGGGCGTCACACTGTCGTAGCGCAGGCCGTCGGTCACGAAAATCAGCACGTTATGGGGGGCGGCCTGGGCCGTCCCGACGGCTGCGACAAGAAGGGCCAGGGCGAGGCGCAATTTCATGGACGATCTCCCGATTCCGCCCGAGAATACGCGGCTTTCCGCCCTTGACTAAGGGGGGAGGGCCCGCCACAACCGCCCGGTTTTCGAAGGTTTTCCAGGCCATGCACGCCTATCGCACCCATACCTGCGGCGAACTGCGCAGGAGCCATGTCGGCCAGACCGTCCGGCTTTCCGGCTGGGTCAACCGCCGCCGCGACCATGGCGGGCTGCTGTTCATCGACCTGCGCGACCACTACGGCGTCACCCAATGCGTGGTCGAGCCCGACGAGGCCGCCTTCGCCGCCGCCGACCAGGCGCGCTCGGAATGGGTCCTGACCGTCACCGGCAAGGTCGTGGCGCGGACGCCCGAGACCGTCAACGGCGAGATGCCGACCGGCGAGGTCGAGCTGCGCATCGACAGCATCGCGGTGCAGAGCCAGGCGCAGGAGCTGCCGCTGCCCGTGTTCGGCGACATGAACTATCCTGAGGACACCCGCCTCAAGTACCGCTTCCTCGATCTTCGCCGCGAGCGGCTGCACAGGAACATCACCTTGCGCTCCAGGGTCATCGCGTCGATCCGTAGACGGATGATCGACCAGGGCTTCACCGAGTTCCAGACGCCGATCCTGACCGCCTCGTCGCCGGAGGGCGCGCGCGACTTCCTGGTGCCGAGCCGCCTGCATCCCGGCCAGTTCTACGCGCTGCCCCAGGCGCCGCAGCAGTTCAAGCAGCTGATCATGGTGGCGGGCTTCGACCGCTATTTCCAGATCGCGCCCTGCTTCCGCGACGAGGACGCGCGCGCCGACCGCTCGCCCGGCGAGTTCTACCAGCTCGATCTCGAGATGAGCTTCGTCACCCAGGACGACGTCTTCGCCGCGGTCGAGCCGGTGCTGCACGGCACCTTCAGCGAGTTCGCGGACGGCCGCGATTGCGGGCCGGCCAGCTTCCCGCACATCACCTATGACGAGTCGATGCTCAAATACGGCAACGACAAGCCGGACCTGCGCAATCCGCTCGTCATCAGCGATGTGAGCGACGTCTTCGCGCGCGACGACGTGGAGTTCAAGGCGTTCAAGAACAAGACCGTGCGTGCCATTCCCGCGCCGGGCGCGGGTTCGCAGCCGCGCTCCTGGTTCGACAAGATCGACGGTTGGGCCAAGAGCGAGATGGGGGCGGCGGGCCTCGGATACATCGTGATCGAGGGCGAGGGCGGCAAGGGTCCGATCGCCAAGTTCCTGCCGCAGGGCGCGCTCGAAGCGCTGGTTCAAAAGTGCGGGCTCAAGTCCGGAGACGCGGTGTTCTTCTCGGCCGATGCCAAGAAGGATCGCGCGGCGAACCTCGCCGGATATACCCGCACGCGCATCGGCCGCGACCTCGGCCTGATCAACGACAACGAGTTCCGCTTCTGCTGGATCGTCGATTTCCCGATGTACGAATGGAACGAGGACGAGAAGAGGATCGACTTCTCGCACAATCCGTTCTCGATGCCGCAATATGCGCGCGAGAAGTTTCTGGCGCTCGATAAGGCCGACAAGGACACGATCCTGGGACTCAAGGCCTATCAATACGACATCGTCTGCAACGGCATCGAGCTGTCGTCGGGCGCCATCCGCAACCACGATCCGGAAGTCATGCTCAAGGCCTTCGAGATCGCGGGCTATTCGCGCGAGGAGACCGAGACCAAGTTCGCCGGCATGCTGAACGCGTTCCGCTACGGCGCGCCGCCGCATGGCGGCACCGCGCCCGGCATCGACCGCATCGTCATGCTGATCGCGGGCGAGGAGAACCTGCGCGAGGTCACCATGTTCCCGATGAACCAGCAGGCGCAGGACCTGATGATGAACGCGCCGAGCGAGGTGTCGCCGCGCCAGCTGAAAGAGCTGCACATCCGCACCGTGCTGCCTGAGAAATAGATCGCCGCAAGGAAGGGGAGATCATGCGCAGGATTCTCACGTTCGCTTTCGCCGGTGTCGTGATGGCATCGACCGCCTACGCCACGGAGTCGCCCGAGGACGCGGCCTGCAACGCGAAGTTCGCCGCGTCCGCGCGCTATCTCGCCCCGGGCTCGCCGGAATGGAAGGCCATGGCGAACCATTCGATCGACCTCAATCGCAAATATCCGGAAGACTGGGACGGGGACCAGGCGCTGGCGACCAAGGCGCGCCATCGTCAGGACATGGACGCCGTGCTCGCGAAGGTCAAAGCCGGCGAGATCGCCGTCGAGCAGGTCTTCGCCGACGTGAACGCCTGCGAGACGCGGCTGGGCATGCCGGTGACCGCGCTCAAGGTGGGCCGCCAGCCGACGGATTGAGCCGACGGATTAAGCGTGCCGGCGCTGGCCGATTGACCCTCTCCGGTGCCCGGCGATAGACATTGCCGGGAGTTCATCCGCGGGTGGGGCATGCGTAAGATCATGGCAATGGCGGCGCTGGTTTCGGCGCTGGCCGCGACGGCGGCCTTGGCCGATGCGCCGAGCGCGACGCAATGCACGCAGGCCTATGAAGTCCTCGATCATCTCAAGCACAAGGCGCAAGGCCTCGACTACCAGGCCTCGCAGGAGCACAGAAGCGGCCGCGACTGGTATGGCCTCGGCAATTACACCGCGAACTTCTACGAGATCGATTTCGACAAGCGGGCCCGCGAGCTCGCTGCCCGCTTTCCGGACAAGTTCGACGTGTTCACGTCGGTCGGCGGCCAATCCCTGGGCTCGGTAGAGGTGGTCGAGAACATGATCCTGGAAGGGCCGGGGCTGCGCCTCGACGCGCTGGTCGCGCCCAACAAGATCTTCTCGCATCAGCGCGGCTGGTTTGCGGATGCGCATGCCTGCGATGTCCAGTTCAACTTCACCCCGGCGCTCGGCACAGCGCCCGACACCAAGGCGCTGATGGACAGCGTCAAGGCGCAGATCGACCGCGAGAACAAGCAGAAGGAAGACCACCTGGCGAACCTGAGCGACTTCCAATGCGCGGTGCGCTTCGGCGTCGCAGCCCAGCTGTCGCCGGCCGGCTCGCCGGCCCAGGCCGCGATGGCGGAGCGCTACAATGCCGGCCTTGCCAAGGTCGTCCCCACCATGGGCGACATGCCGCCCGACCGCGTCAAGGAGCGTCTGCAGGGCGAGGCCCAGGACGTCGCGACCCACCTGCAAAGCAAGAGCATGACGCCGCAGGACCTGGTCGACGAGGTGCATGCCTGCGAGCGCCGCTTCGGCATGGCCGTGTCGGATCTTCAGGTGCAGAACTAGGGCACGACCGTCACCGCCGTCGTCGACGGCGTGGTCGAGGCCTTGTTGTACAGCGCGAAGACCTGTTGCAGCAGCTCGAAAGCCTGCATCGTGACGTGGCCGTCGCCGCGGGGCACGCTGTAGGTCGTTCCGCGATAGTCGACGCGCGCCGCGGCGTCGGGCTCTTCATCCGCGACCAGCGCCAGCAGCGCGCGCTTCTTGCCGCTGGCATTGCGCACCATCACCGCATGCGGCGCCTGCTCGGGATGGAGCGGCAGCAGCGCGCGCGCGACCTCGCCCATGTAGTAGATCATCCCGCCGGGCGAGCGCGTGGTAATGCCGATGTCGAGCCCGGCACGGTCGGCACAGTCGCCGCCCTTGGGCACGGCCGCGCCCGAGGCGAGCTCTGCCGCGATCTCGGACGTCGCCGCCACCGCCACATTGGCGCGGGCGGGGCAGGGCATGTTGCTCAAGCTCACCTCGTAGTCGCTCGACACGCGGCGGAACTGATAGGTCGTGCCGTTCCTGGCGATCTCGACATTGGAGTCCTTGAGCGCGAACGGCCATTTGAGGTCGTTGAACGCCGATGCGCCGAGCGCGGGGCCGATGTCGCTCTTGGTCGTCACTTGCGTGATGCGGAAGCCCAGAATGCCGAGCGCGTCGGTGAAGGCCTCGAACTGCGCCAGCCGGCAGGGATCGCCCGGATCGTTCGACATCTCGAGCAGCGGCTTGCCGTCGACCAGGTGCATCAGCGGCTTGCAGCCGCCGAGCTTGGCGATTTCGCCGCGGCTGTCGGACAGCGCTGCGCAGCCGAGCGCGATATCCGTCACTTCGCCGTGCTCGGTGCAGATGCGGTCGGTATTGCGCCTGACGGTTTCGAAATCCGTCTCGCTCAGCTTGATGTCCTCAACGAAGAGATGGAACAGCAGGTCCTGCGACCAGTTCTGGTCCTGGTACAGCGCCCAGGTCGCCTCGCTCACCGGGGTGAGGATGCCGCGATAGAAGTCCTGGTCCTCCTGCGGCTTGACGTCCTGCGAGATTCCGGGTGCCAGTCCCAGGCCCGTCGCCAGCGTGTTGTTGGCAGCGCTGCCCGCGCCGAACGGCACCGACAGGCCGAGCGACGAGTTCGCGGCGATTCCGCCGCGCAGCACGTCGAAGCGCGAGAAGGCGAGCGGCTGCTTCTCCCGCGCGCGCAGGATATTGATCAGCAGGAGCTGCGAATTGCCCTTTTGCTGCGCCTCGTTGAAGGCGGTGAGCTCGTCCGCGACCGGGCCCGCGGTACCGCAACCGGCGAGCCACAGACAGGCCAGCATCACCAGCGCACGCATCGCCATCGCCGTCCCCAAGGCCGAATTCCGGTCGCAATATGCGGTGAGTCTGGGCCGGGGCGACACCCTCGGCCATGGCCGGTTTCGGCGCGCGAAGCTCTAGTTCAGCTTTGCGCCCACGTCCTTGATGCTGGCGTCGATCAAGGCGCCGGCCTTGGAGTCGTCGATGCGCGCGGCGATGATCTTGGCCGAGGCCGCGACGGCGGCATCCGCCGCCATGGCACGGATCTCGGCCATGGCCTGCGCCTCGGCGCGGGCGATGCGGTCCTGGGCCATGCGGGCGCGGCGCTCGACCAGCGCCTTGAGCTGCTCCTCGGATTCCTTGGCGAAGCGCTCGGCCTCGGCGCGGGCCTGGGAGAGGATGGTCTCGGCCTCGGCCTGGGCGTGGCTCGCGCGCTGTGTGGTGCGCACCAGCACGGCTTCGGCTTCCTCGCGAAGCTGCTTGGCCTGGGTCAGCTCGTTCTGGATGGCGACGGCGCGCGCGTCCAGCATCTTGGCCAGCATCGCCGGCACCTTCTGATACAGGATCAGACCGATGACGATGGCGAGGCCAAGGGCTTCCCAGAAGTCCGGTTCTTTGAGCAGCTCTTCGATCATCGCGCTTACGCCTCCTGCGCCGCGCTTACCGCGGCAGCCGCGTCGGCGTCCGAGATGCGTTCGCCGGTCAGGCGCTCGACGATCTCGATCGCCGCGTCCCTGGCCGCGCCCGCGATATGGGTCTTGGCCTCGGAGCGGATCCTGGCCAGACGCGCTTCGGCCTCGGCGGTGACGCGCTCGGCATTGGCATCGGCCTCGGCTTCCGCCTTCTTGACGTCTTCCGCCGCCTTCTCGCGGTATTGGTTGTTGATCGCCCGCGCACGCTCCCGCGCCTCGAACAGCGGGGTCTCGTAGGCGACCGTCGCGGCCTCGGCCTTGCGGCGGCTCTCCTGCGCGGTCTCGATCTCCTTCTGGATCAGGCCGCGGCGCTCGCTGAGCGTGCCCTTGATGCGCGGTCCGGCGAAACGCCACATGACGACGAACAGGAACGTCATCGTCACCACGAGCCAGAAGATCTGGCTCGGGAACGACTCCGTCTTGAACGGCGGGAAGCCGCCGCCGCCGGGCGCTTCGGTTCCCTCTTTCGTGGCGTCGGTCGCGATCATCTTACTTCGCGTAGAGGATGATCAGCGCGATGACGAGGCCGAACAGACCGGTCGCCTCGCACAGCGCGAAGCCGAGCAGCAGGTTGGTGGTCTGGCTGGCGGCGGCGCCCGGGTTGCGCAGCGCGCCCTCGAGATAGCTGCCGAACACGTTGCCGATGCCGATGCCGGCGCCGACGAGCGCGATGCAGGCCAGGCCTGCGCCGATCATTTGTGCTGCTGCGAGTTCCATGGATTTTCCCTTTTTCAGTGATGTTCGTGGAGATGAAGGCCTTCGTTGAGATAGATGCAGGTCAGGATCGCGAAGACATAGGCCTGCAGGAACGCGACCAGAAGCTCGAGCGCGGTGATCGCGACGATCAGGAAGAACGGCGCCACCGAGAGCAGCGACAGGATCCCGCCCGCGCCGCCGAGCGCGATGACGAAGCTCGCGAACACCTTGAGCAGCGTGTGACCCGCCAGCATGTTGGCGAAGAGACGCACCGACAGGCTGATCGGGCGCGTCATGAACGAGATGAACTCGATCGGCACCAGCAGGATCAGCAGCGGCCAGGGCGCATGCGGCACGAACAGCTTCAGGAAGCCGAGGCCATGGCGGATGAAGCCGACCACGATCACCAGGCCCACCACGAAGGCGGCGAGCGCAAAGGTCACGATGATCTGGCCGGTCACCGTGAACGAGCCGGGGACGAGTCCCAAGAAGTTCGAGAACAGCACGAACATGAAGAGGGTGAAGACGAAGGGGAAGAACTTCAGCCCGTCCTCGCCCGCCGACGTGCCGACCATGTTGGCGACGAACTCGTAGGAGATCTCGGCCATGGACTGCATGCGGCCGGGCACCAGGCTGCGCCTCGAGGTCGCGACCGCCATGAACAGCGTGATCAGCCCGACCACGGCGATGATCCAGACCGCCTGGTTGGTGAAATAGATGTCGTGGCCCGCGATGCGCAGGATGGGGTGATCGACGATCGGCCGGACCGCGAACTGCTCCATCGGGTTAATGGCCAAGCGTCAGTCTCCGTCCTTCTGCGCCGCGATCCGGGCGTTGATCTCTTTTGCCGCGCGGATGACGTTCAGGATGCCCGCCGCCGCGCCCAACACGAAAAACACGATCAGGAAGATGGGCTTCGTTCCGGCAAGCCAGTCGATCCCATATCCTATCCCGCCTCCGACGATCAGCGCCGCGACCAGCTCGGTCGAGAAGCGGAACGCGACGCTGAGCGAGGTCTGTGGCGGCGGAGGCCTGTTGCGCGCCTCATTGGCCCGTTGGAAGGCGTCCAGCCGGTCGCCCAGCTTGCGCAAATCCTTAGGCTCTTGAGGGGACATCTGCCACCCGCTGACTGCCCGCGACCCCGTCGAAAGCGCGGGGACCATAGGGGCGAGGTAATTTTATGTCAAGGAGAGGTATTGTCGTCTAAGCTGTTGGAATCGCTTGTGTTATCGGGACGCGGCGAAATGCGCGCGTCCTCGGCGGAGCCGCGGCTGGAATCAAGGGCATAGGCGCCGTCGCGCCAGCTCACCGTCGCCAGTTGCCAGGTCCCGGTCTCGACCGCGATCGCGTTGTAGCCCGATGCGCTGTCGCGCTCCCGGTCGGAGAGGGCGGTGTTGGCGCAGATCTCGACGGGGCCGGCAGCGTGGCGGCGCACCAGCGCGCGATGCAGGTGGCCGTGCAGCAGGATGTCCATTCCGGCCGCGGCGAGCGCCCTGAAGGCCTCCGGACCGCCGGCGGTGGCCGAGCGCCGTCCGTCGACCGGGTTCGGGCAAAGCGGATGGTGGCAGGCAATGACGGCCAGCCGCCCCGCCTTGCGGCTGCGCAAGGCATCGATCACCCGCGCAAGGCCGGTCGCGCTCACCCGCCCGAGCGACCAGTCCAAGCCGAGCCTGAAGTTGTAAGCGGTGTTCATGCCGACGATGAGGACGTCGGGCGTCTCCCGAAGGGAAAAGTCCGCACTGCCGAAGCGGGCCGCGAAACGGCTGAACGGCGAAAGCGCCCGCTGCATGGGATCGAACACCGGAATGTCGTGGTTGCCCGGCACGACGAGCTTCGGCGCGGACAGGCGGCCGAGGAACTCCGCCGCCAGGTCGAATTCGGCGCGCCTTCCGTTGCGCGTCAGGTCGCCGGTCACCACGACGACGTCCGGCGCGATGCTTTCGATGCTGCGCGCCAGGGCTGCGGGCTGGTCCGCGCGGCGCGCCGCGAAATGCAGATCGGAGATATGGACCAGCTTGGTGGGCATCGCCGATGCAACTCGCTCAGGCCTTGGGAGTTTACCGACAACGCGGCTTGGGGGTGAAAGATGCCATCGCTCGATCTCGGCGCATCGCGCATCGCCGCCCTGATCAACCTGAGCAGCGGCTCCTGTGGCGCGGATTGCGAAGAACGGCTGCGCGCCGTGCTGGCGGAGGCGGGGCTTGCGCCCGCCGACGTCACATGCGTCGAAGGGCGCGAAGTCGACGGCGCGCTGCGCCGCATCGCGGACTCCAAGCCGGACGTTCTGGTCGTGCTGGGCGGCGACGGCACCATCCGCGCGGCGGCGGAGCGCTGCGGCAAGGCGGGCATCGCGCTGATCCCGCTTCCGGGCGGCACGATGAACATGCTGCCCAAGGCGATCTATGGCGCGCGCGACTGGCGCCAGGCGCTCGCCGACACGCTCGCGGCCCCCGTGCTGAAGCCTGTCGGCGGCGGCGAGGTCGGGGGAAACAGGTTCTTCTGCGCCGGCATCTTCGGCTCGCCCGCGCTGTGGGCCGAGGTGCGCGAGGCGGCGCGGGCCAACCGCGCGCTCGACATGATCCGCAAGGCGCGCGACGCCTTCCGGCGCCGCTTCTCGCGCAAGGTCGGCTATCGCTTCGGGCCGGAGCTGGCGGGCGAGGCTGAGACGGTCGCGGTGCTTTGCCCGCTCATCTCGGCATCGCTGCCCTCGCAAGCCCGCGCGCTGGAGGCGGCGGCGCTCGACCTGCAAAGCTCGATCGACGCGTTCCGCCTCGCGGTCAATGCCCTGTTCGCCGATTGGCGCCAGGACGAGAAGGTGACCGCCGCGCCGACAACGACAGTCGAGCTCTCCTCGCGCACGAAGATCCCCGCGATCCTGGACGGCGAGCTCGTCACCCTGCCGCGCCGCGTCCGGGTGCGCTACGTCGAGCGCTGCTTCGACGCGCTGGCGCCGGAGTAGTTAGCGAAGGACTACGACCTGATTGCTGGCTTCGAGATGCTTCGCGATTTCGGGCCATTTCGCGTCGAAGGCAGCCAGTAGTATTCGATTGACGACGTTGCCGGTGCGTACCCAAAGAATGCGAAGGCCCGGCATTGTGCGAACCAACGCTGCGTAGTCTTCGTCCTTCGTGACAATGATGTATTCGTTGGCCACAGCGAAAGAGCTTATGTCTCGATCCGGCGCGTCACGAAGGCCGATTTCCCGCAACGCCGCAGCTTCATAGCCCGCGCGCCGGAACCAATCGGCCAATGCCGGCGGTAGTTGCGCATCAATCAGGAATTTCATCACCATTGCGCGAACGCTCCCGAAGCTGCGCGCTCTAAATTGGGTAGATGCGTCCTCAAGGGGCCGCTTTCGTTACATAAAGAATTTACTCAGCCGCCAACACGACCGGGTGACCGGCCAAGTCTGCTGCATAGGCCAGGCAGGCGCGAATATCTTCCGGCTCAAGGTCCGGAAAGTCTTGCAGGATTTCCTCCGGCTGAGTTCCCGCAGCCAGCATTTCAAGGATGTCGACCACCCGAATGCGCATGCCTCGGATGCACGGACGTCCGTGACATTGCGCCGGGTTGACGGTTATGCGGTCCAGCAGATCGCTCATCCGCGGACTATAGCCGAAGCGGGCCGTTCTGCCTACTCCGCCGCGACGCGTTCGGCTTCCGCGAGCGTCACCGACACCAGCTGGCTCACGCCGCGCTCGGCCATGGTCACGCCGAACAGGCGGTGCATGCGCGACATGGTGAGCGCGTGGTGGGTGATGACGAGGAAGCGCGTGTCGGCCAGCTCGACCATCTGGTCGAGCATGTTGCAGAAGCGCTCGACATTGGCGTCGTCGAGCGGCGCGTCCACTTCGTCCAGCACGCAGACGGGCGCGGGGTTGGCCAGGAACACCGCGAAGATCAGCGCCATCGCGGTCAGCGCCTGCTCGCCGCCCGACAGCAGCGAGAGCTGCTGCAGGCGCTTGCCGGGCGGGCGGGCATAGATCTCCAGGCCCGCCTCGAGCGGGTCTTCGGATTCGGTGAAAGTGAGCTTCGCCTCGCCGCCTTCGAACAGCTTGGTGAACAGCTCCTGGAAGTTCTTGTTCACCTTCTCGAAGCTCTCGAGCAGGCGCTCGCGGCCTTCGCGGTTGAGCGTGGCGATGCCGCGGCGCAGCCGGTCGATGGCGCCGACGAGGTCGTCGCGGTCGGTGGTGAGGCCGGTCAGGCGCTGCTCCTGCTCGGCCGCTTCTTCCTCGGCGCGCAGGTTCACGCCGCCGAGCTGCTCGCGCTCCTGTTTCAGCTTCTCGACACGCTTCTCGGCCTGGTCGAGCGGCGGCAGCTCCTGCTCATCCTTGAGCTCGGCGCGTTCGGCAAGTTCGTCGGGCGCGATCTCGAGCTCGTCATGGATGCGCTGGCGCAGCTCGGTCATGCGGCCGGTCTCGGCCTCCAAGGTTGCCTCGGCGCGGGCGCGTTCCTCGCGCGAGACGGAGAACGCGGCCTCGGCGGCCTTGGCCACCTTGTCGGCTTCAGCGAGGGCGGTCTCGGCGCTCGCGCGCGCATCGGCAGCTTCGGCGCGCGCCGCATCGGCGGTGCCGATGGCGTCGAGCAGCGCGCCGCGCTTCTCGGCGATCGCGGCCGGAATGGCTTCGGCCTGCCCGAGCAGGTTCGAGAGCTCGTCGCGGCGGCGTGCCAGCTCGCCCATCTGCCTGGACGCGGCTTCGCGGCGGGTCTGCCAGCGCGTGCTTTCCTCGACGATGGCAGCAAGGCGGCGCTCGCGCAGCTCGCGGTCGCGCTTCAAGCCGTCGACGGCGGCGCGGGCTTCGCTGCTCGACGCGCGCGCGTCGGAGGTCTGCTGGCGCGTCTCGGCGACGGACTGGTTGAGCGCCTGGCCGTCGCCCAATTCCATCAGCTTTTCGGCAGCCTGTTGCTCGGCCTCGCGCGCCGCATCGCGCGACGCGGTGAGACGGCGGATCTCGGCCTCGAGCGAGGCGAGACGCGAGGCGCGCTCGGCGGCGGCGCGCGCGGTGCGGGCGGCGTCGTCCTGCGCCTCGATCAACCCGCGCTCGGTGCGGCGGTCTTCATGCTCGGCCGCATGCTCGGCGTCGCGCGCGGCATCGGCGGCTTCCTTGGCGGCGGTGTAAGCCGCGAAGGCTTCCGCCCGCAGCTCCTTGGCCGCGGCGATATCGGTCTCGAGCGCGGCAAGGCGGTTGCGCTGCGTGAGGCGCGCCGCGGCGGGCGAGGGCGCATCGGCCGAAGCCGCATAACCGTCCCAGCGCCACAGATCGCCGCGCGCCGAGACCAAGCGCTGGCCGGGATGGAGCTGGTTCTGCAACTCCGCGCCGCGGTCCGGGAACACCACGCCGGTCATGGTCAGGCGGCGGTCGAGCGCCGGCGGCGCCGACACGAATTCCTTCAAAGGCTTGGATTCGTCGGGCAGCGGCAGCAGCGTCTCGAACTGGCCGAGGTCGCGCCAGTGATGCGGCGCGGCCTCGTCGAGCGGCGCCTGGAGATCGTCGCCCAAGGCAGCGGCGAGAGCGCCTTCATAGCCGGGCTGCACGGTGACCGCGTCCACCATCGGCGGCCACAGGCCCTGGCCTTCGGGCTGCAGCAGGTCGGCCAGCGCCTTCGCCTCTGCCGACAGCATCTGCACGCTGCGCTCGGCTTCTTCGAGCGGCGCCTTGGCGGCGGCTTCGGCGCGCTCCGCATCTTCCAGCGCGATGCGCGCGCCGGTCAGCGCCAGACGCGCGGTCTCGGCCAGGGTGCGCGCCTCTTCGGTCGCGGTTTGCGCCAGCAGCACGTCGGGCAGGTCGGTCACGCCGGCCATCGCCTGTTCCAGGCGCGCTTCGGCTTCGGCGAGCTGGTGACCGCTGGTCTCGGCGAGCGCAGAGGCGACTTCGCGCGCGCGCTCATGGCTCTGACGCGCCGCGTTCCACTCCGCGAGCTCGGCGGTCAGCCGTTCGAGCAGGCGTTCGCTGTCGTTCAGCGCATCGGCGAGCGCGATGGCTTGCGCGTCCGCCTCCGCCAGCTCGTCGGCCGCACGCGCAGCGGCGGCTTCGAGTTCCGACGCTTCACCGGCCAGCGTCTCGATGGCGCTCGCCGCGTCGTTGTCGTGCGCGCGCTCGCGCTCGTTGTCCTGGTCGGTCTGTACGATGCGCAGACGCAGGCTCTCGGCGGTGTCGCGCGCGCGCTGCTCTTCGGCATCCAGCGCGTCGCGCTCGACGACGAGGCGATGCAGCGCCGCGGATTTCTCCGCTTCGGTCTGGCGCAGCGGCGGCAGCACGCTGGCGGCTTCGGCCTGCGCGGCACCGGCATGCGCGGCGCGCTCGCCGGCGACGGTGACGGCGGCAGAGGCTGCCGCCAGCGCTTCCTCGGCCGCGCGCGAGCGCAGCTCGGCCGCGGTCCAGCGCAGGTAGTGCGCCAGCGCTTCGGCTTTGCGGATATGGCCGGAGAGGTTGCGATAGCGCGCGGCTTGGCGCGCCTGGCGCTTCAGGCTGGCGAGCTGGCCCTCGACCTCGCGGATGATGTCCTCGAGCCGGCCCATGTTGGTCTCGGCGGCCTTGAGGCGAAGCTCGGCTTCGTGGCGGCGCTGATGCAGGCCCGCGATGCCCGCGGCCTCTTCCAGGATGGCGCGGCGGGCGAGCGGCTTGGCGCCGACCAGCATGCCGATCTGGCCCTGGCGCACGAAGGCCGTGGAGGCCGCGCCCGACGAAGCATCGGCGAAGAAGATCTGCACGTCGCGCTGGCGCACCTCGCGGCCGTTGATCTTGTAGACCGAGCCCGCTTCGCGCTCGATCTTGCGCGAGACTTCGATCTGCTCGTACTCGTTATAGGGCGCGTTGGCGCTGCGGTCCGCGTTGTCGACGAAGATCGTCACCTCGGCGACGTTGCGCGACGGACGCCCCGCGCTGCCTGCGAAGATGACGTCGTCCATCTCGCTGCCGCGCACCGAGGTCGGGCGCGTCTCGCCCATCACCCAGCGCAGCGCGTCGAACAGATTCGACTTGCCGCAGCCGTTGGGGCCGACGATCGCCGTCAGCCCCGGCTCGATGAACAGCTCCGTCGGCTCGACGAAGGATTTGAAGCCGGAGAGCCTAAGCCGCGAAAACTTCACTGGACGCGCGCCGCCTTGCGCTGTGTTGCGGCCCGGCCGTCACTTCTTGAGCAGCGGATCGAGCACGCTTTGAAGGTCGGCCGGAGTGCCCATCTCACCGGACTGGTGCACGACGCCGTTGATGACGAACGTCGGCGTTCCGGTGATGTTGTAACGGGTCTGCCCATCCATCGCGACCTTGTTGATACGCTCAGCCATCGCCTTGTCGGCGATGCAGCTGTCTACCTTCTCGGGAGTCATTCCGGCGAGTCGGCCCATGCTGACAAGGGCGCCGTGCAGGTCCTGAACGCCATACTCCCAGTCCCACTTGGCCTGATTCCGGAACAACAGGTCAATGAACTCGAAATAGTTATCCGCAGGCAAACAGCGCGCCATCGCCTCGGCGGCGCCGTCGGTGGGATGCAGCGGGAAGACGCGGAAGACGTAATAGACCTTTCCGGTCTGGATGTAGTTCTGCTTGACGAACGGGAAGACCGTCTCGTTGAAATGGGCGCAGTGCGGGCAGGTGGGGGCCGCGTATTCGATCATCACGACCGGCGCCTTGGGGTTGCCCATCGTGCGGTCGTCGGCGGCGATGGTGTAGCCGGGCCCGGTCGAGGCGGTGGCGTCGGGGATCGCGCCCGTGGTCGTCTGGCTGGGGAAGAACTTATAATAGCCGACCGCCGCGGCGATGATGATCGCGACGGCGACGAGGGCGATGATGAGCTGATTGCGGTTCACCTGGGTCCACTCCTGCAAGCGGACGACTTGTGGCAGAGCCGCCCAAATCCTTCAATCCTGGGCCTTGTTAATGGGCGGACGGCGCGCCTTGGCCAGCCGGACCAGGGCGTCCTTTAACCCTTCGGGACCCTGGTATTTGAGGGCCGGGTCGGTCGGGAGCACGGGAGCCTTGGCCTTGCGGCGGACCGGCGGGGGCGGCGGCGGCTTGACGCTGCCCTGGACGAATCGCAGCCGCGCCACGGCCTGACGGCCCAGATAGGCGTTGATGCGCTCGCAGAGCGGCCGGGTCTCGTGCTGGAGGAAGACGGCGGCGCCGGGCTCGGCCTTGAGGGTGAGCACCCCGCCCGACGGCCCCTCGGTCAGCTTGAGCGGCCGGGTCAGCCGGGCGGTGTCGGGGCCCGCGATCTCCTCCCAATGCAGCAGCAGGGTCGGGTCGGCGAAGCCGGCGCGGTCGAAGGCCGCCTGGCCGCTCGGCCGGACCTCGTCGCCGAGCGCGGTCGCGCGGCCCCGCCGCTGGGGCAGGGGCAAGGGAAGCTGTTTGTCTTTCGGCTTCGAGGCCATAGCGTGCCGATTATGCCATCGCCGAAGCGAAATGCGCGAATCAGCAAAGACGATCCCGTGGGGGACGATCCGGGCACGGCCGGTCCCCCAGCGGGCCGTCCCGCCAGCCGCCTGCTCGCCTGGTACGACGTCCATCGCCGCGTGCTGCCGTGGCGCGCGCCCGCGGGCAGGCGTGCCGATCCCTATCACGTGTGGCTGAGCGAGATCATGCTGCAGCAGACGACGGTGCAGGCGGTCGCGGGCTATTACCGCAAATTCCTCGAGCGCTGGCCGACGGTCGAGGCTTTGGCGGCAGCCTCGCTCGACGACGTGCTCGCGGCCTGGGCGGGGCTCGGCTACTACGCCCGCGCCCGCAACCTGCACAAGGCGGCGCAGGTCGTGGCGAACGAGCTGGGCGGCAGGTTCCCGAAGGATCACGACGGCCTGCGCGCGCTGCCCGGCATCGGCGACTACACCGCCGGCGCCATCGCCGCGATCGCCTTCGATCTGCCCTATGCCGCGATGGACGCCAACGCCGAGCGCGTGGTGGCGCGGCTGTTCGCTATTGAGGAGCCGCTGGCGAAAGCGAAGGCGCAGCTGCGTGGCTTCGGCCAGTCGCTGGTGCCCGAGAAGCGCGCCGGCGATTTCGCGCAAGCGATGATGGATCTGGGATCGGCGATCTGCACGCCCAAGAAGCCGGCCTGCATGAGCTGCCCGCTGTTCGAGGACTGCGACGCGCGCAAGCTCGGCATCCAGGAACAGCTCCCCGTCAAAGGCGAGAAGCCGCTGCGGCCCTTAAAGCGCGGCGCGGCCTTCGTCGCGCGCGATGCGGACGGCGCGGTGCTTCTCGTGAGGCGGCCGGAGAGCGGGCTGCTCGGCGGCATGCAGCAGCCGCCGCTCGGCCCCTGGACCGACGCGTTTCCGTCGCGCGACGAGGCGGTGGCGCAGGCACCGTTCAAGGCGGAGTGGAAGAAGCGCCTCGGCGTGGTCCGCCACGGCTTCACGCATTTTGAATTGGAAGTCGAAGTTTACGAGACCACGGTCACGAAGCATCCGAAGACGGAAGGCAAGTGGGTGCGCGATCTCGCCAACGCGGCGCTGCCGACGGTGATGAAGAAGATCGTCATTCCCTGATGTCATGGCCCGCATTCGCGGACCATGACAAGACCTCCTAATTCGGCACCAGGTCGACGTGGCAGTCGCGGAACTCGCCGGTCTTCTTGTCGATCTCGACCGTGATCTCGCTCTGGCGGTAGCTCCACCACGCTTTCCACGTGCCGCCTTCGAGGCGCGCTTCCCATTTGTCGGGCGAGCTGGTGCCGGGGCCGCAATCCTGCTGCGCCAGCAGGATCGCCTGCTGCTCGTTCTGCACCTTGTCGGTCGGCAGGATCTCGTCGGGGAAGGCGAGCATCTGGCAGCCGGCGGCGAGCGGCGCCAGCACGAGGCAGGCTGCAATCGCGGCCGCCCTGCGGCTAACCGGCGGAATAACACCCGAGAACTTTGCCACTTGTCTTGTCGACCTCAGCTTGGAGCGTATACCCGTATCGGCCTTCCCAATCGATGATCCAGCGATTGCCGAGGCGGTAAATGTGCGCCTCGTCGATCCTGAAATCGTGCGGAGCGCGGCATACGCGCGACGCGAATTCGACAGCGGCCTCGCGGGTTTTGACCGCGTCGCCGGGCTCGATGTCCCTCGGCCAATCCATCGTCTTGCACGACGCGAGCACCAGGCAAAACGCCGCGGCGAAAAGCGCCCTCACACCAAACCCGCCCGCAATTGCTGGCGCAGCACGTCGATGGAGATGAGCTGTCCGTTGTGCTCGAACTGCCAGAACGACCAGCCGTTGCAGGCGTCGAGGCCTTGCACATGCGCGCCGATCTGGTGGATCGAGCCGGTGGCGTTGTTGCAGACCAGCGTGCCGTCGGCGCGCACTTTTGCCGTCTGGTGCTTCTGGTGTCCGCGCAGCACGGTGCCCGGCGGCAAGAGGCCGCGCTCGACCACCCAGCCGAAGGGGATGCGCGGCTCGGCGCGCTTGGATTTGGTGATCTCGATCGCCTCGCCGTCAGCGGGCACGACCTCGGCGATGCGGCGGCGGGCGACCTTCACATAGTCGCCGTCGCGTTCGATGCCGATGAAGCGCCGGCCCAGCCGCTTGGCGACCGCCCCGGTGGTGCCGGAGCCGAAGAAGGGATCGAGCACGACGTCGCCGGGCTTGGTCGACGACACGATCACGCGATGCAGCAGGCTTTCGGGCTTCTGCGTCGAATGCGCCTTGCCGCCGTCCTCGTCCTTGAGCCGCTCGTTGCCCGAGCAGATCGGCAAGGTCCAGTCCGAGCGCATCTGGACGTCGTCGTTCATCGCCTTCATGGCTTCGTAGTTGAAGGTATAGGCGGTCTTCTCGGTCTTGGCCGCCCAGATCATGGTCTCGTGCGCGTTGGTGAAGCGCCGGCCGCGGAAGTTGGGCATGGGGTTGGTCTTGCGCCACACCACGTCGTTCAGGATCCAGAAGCCCAGGTCCTGCAGGATCGCGCCCACGCGATAGATGTTGTGATAGGAGCCGATCACCCAGATGGCGCCGCTGTCCTTCAGCACGCGCCGCGCGGCGGTGAGCCATTCCCGCGTGAAGCGGTCGTACTCCGCGAAGCTCGAGAAGCGGTCCCAGCTGTCGTCGACGGCATCGACCTTGGAATTGTCGGGCCGGCGCAGCTCGTTCTTGAGCTGGAGGTTGTAGGGCGGGTCGGCGAAGACCAGGTCCGCGCAAGCTTCCGGCAGGTCGCGCATCGCCTCGACGCAGTCGCCCTGGATGATCCGATTGAGGTCCATGTCCCGCCTGTTTTTGTCCACAGGCGGGTGACACTGATTCGTCGGAGTCCACAGGTCAAGAGTCTTGTAGAGTCAAAGCGTTACGCTTGAGTCCTCAAGATTCCCACCATACAAGATGTTGTGGACGGGCGCGAAGGACCGGCGGTGGTGGCGGGTGACGCCGTGCCGGCCGAGCGCGCTCAGGTGCTCCCCGGTGCCGTATCCCTTGTTGGTCGCCCAGCCGTAATGCGGGTGCTCGTCGTGCAGCGCCGCCATCATGCGGTCGCGCGTCACCTTGGCGACGATGGAGGCCGCGGCGATGGAGAGCGAGCGCGCGTCGCCGTCGACCAGCGTGTCGCAGGGGCAGGGCAGCGCCGGCGCGTCGTTGCCGTCGACCAAGGCGAAGGCGGCGGCGACCGAAAGCGCGCGCACGGCCCGCGCCATCGCCAGATGCGTCGCCTGGCGGATGTTGATCAGGTCGATCTCGTCGACGCTGGCCTCGCCGATGCCGACCGCAACAGCACGCTCGAAGATCAGGGGGAACAGCGCCTCGCGCGTCTCGTGGCTGAGCTGCTTGGAATCGTTCAGGCCCTTGGGGATGCGGCCGCGCTCCAGGATCACCGCCGCCGCCACGACCGGACCGGCCAGCGGCCCGCGTCCAGCCTCGTCGACGCCGGCGATGGGGCCGGGCGCGGTCTTGAGGTATTGCGACTCGTAGCGGTAGTGCGGCATCGCCGCTTTATAGCGCGCGCGCAGTCAGGATCGCGCCGAAAACGAGCTCGACGCCGGCCACCCACAGGATAACGCCGCCGGGAACCGCCGACCCCAGGATCTGCCACACGCCGACCGCCGTCAGGATCGCACCCAGGATCCAGAACAGGCTGTCGCCATAGACGGTCCTGAACGCGAAATAGTGCGTGCCCACCGCGATGGCGGCAAAGGGGAAGACGAAGCCCGGCTGGAGCTTGAGGAACAGCCAAGACCCGAACAGGCCGGCGATCATCGCGATCGTGCTTTCGAGCGCCGTCATGCCCAGCCCGTTGCCCGGCGCTTCTTTCTCGCGGCGGAAGACGACACGGCAGACCAGCATCGAAACCGGGAAGATGAACATGCCGCCGACAAACAGCACGAAGAAGGCGTGCGTCGTGTCGCTTTTCTGCAGCGCGAAGAAAGCTGCCAGCCATACCAGCGCAGAGACGATGGCGCCGGGGCCGCCGCCGACGAATGCGCGGCGCATGTCGCGCTGGGCTTCGGAAACCGTCATTGCCGAGATCATCCTTTGGGCTCGAACCAGAGCGGGATGTCGTAGTCGATCGCAAGCTCTTCGCCAATCGCGATGTCGCGCAAGGCGACGATGCTCATCTCGTTTTCGTCATAGTGACGCAGCAGGCGCACGTTCGAAGGCCGGGCGTGGTTGTAAAGGCCGAGATAGCCGAGCCCGATGGCGCATTCCTTGCCGGCCGCGAAGCCGGGCACGTCCTCTCCCCAGGCGAAGGCATAGTCGGAGAGGCCTTGCCGCTCCGAAGTCTCCATCGAGATCGGAAGCACCGGCGAGCGCTCGACGGTTTCGCCGCTCGCGATCGCATCGACGGCGATCACGCCGCGGCCTTTGCCGGGGATGGTGCGGTAGGCGATCTTGCGCATCAAGCCTCGCTTAAGCGCCGCTCGAAGGTGAGCGTCAAGGCGAGCACCGCTAGGGCGAAGGCGATGGCGCCGGACTGAGCGAAAACCGGGGTCAGCTTGAGCGCGACCGCGGTCAGCTCCTCGCCCGGCAGGAAGGGAACCAGCGCCGCAACCGCTGCGACCGGCGCGAACAGCGTGGCGCGCTCGCGCCACCAAGCGGTCCGCTCGACCTTTGCGGTGACGCGCGCCGAGAAACCGTCGTCGGCGATCGCCCCGAGCGGCTGCGCAAGCAGGATGTCGAGGTCGTCGCTCATGGCTCAAGCATCGCCTTCAGCTTCTCGCGTCCGCGCAGGACGTGAGACTTCACCGTGCCGAGCGGCATGTCCAGTATCGCGGCCGCCTCGCCATGCGAATGGCCGAGCGCGTAGCACAACGTGAGCGCCGCGCGCTCCTCCGCGCCCAGCCGCGCCATGGCGCTTTCCAGGTCGAGCTTGGCTTGCGCCGCGGGCCTGGGGTCGACCGACGCCGTGTCGTCGATCTCGGCGATCGGCTCTTCCTTGCGCTTGCGCCGCTCCATCAGGAAGCGCGACCAGGCGATGCCGAAGAGCCAGGACACGAACGCGCCGCTGCCCTCGAACTGCGCGAGCTTGCGATGCGCTTCGAGGAAGGTCTCCTGCGCCAGGTCGTCCGCCAGCGCCGCGTCGCCGCGGGTCAGCCGGCGCAGGAAGCCGCGCACGGCCGATTGATGCTCGCGCACCAGCCGGCCAAAATCCCGCATAGGGTCGTCCGTGCTCATGGCAGCGGAACATGGCGCCTCACTTGTTGCGCGGCCTATCGAAGAGGCCGCCGAGCAGCCTCCCCAGCCCCACCATGAAGGGGAAGATGCCGACCACCGGCAGCCAGCTCGGCATATGGCCGTGCTCGTCGAGCGGCGCGCCGCCGCCCGTCATGGCCCAGAAGAACACCGCCAGCGCGATGCCGATGCACATCAGGAAGATGCCCGAGGCGATGGGGCTGTGGTAGCGGTAGTCGTCGTGGCGGGCCTGGAACATTTCCGGCGGCACCGCCTGACCCTTCTCGGCCAGCGTCTCCATCATCCGGTGGCGGCTCGCCTGGGCGCGGTACGAGAAGAAGTTGCTGACCACCACGATCAGCACGATGGCGCCCCAGAAGATCAGCGAGCTGTTCCCGAACATATCGGCGAAGTTCATCGATTGCCTCCCTCCGGCGCATCCCCGCCGAAATAGATATGCCGAACGGCCGCGAAAGCCAGCACGGCTGCGCCCCAAAGCACAAGCATGGCGTCGAAACCCTGGAAAACCGGCATTGCTCAAGCCCTTTCGGCCCGTTTCATGAGGTGGATGCGGCCGGGGCCCGGTTTGGATGCGGAGGTTGCGAAAATTTTCCGCTAGGCTGGGGGCGGAGGGAATCGCGTGACCATCTTCGAGCACGTGATGGTGCTGCTGTCGCTGATCCTGTCGTTGGGGATCGCGAGCCTGCTCATCGGCGTGGCGCGGCTGGCGCAGGAATGGCGCCGCGTCGTGTTCTCGTGGCCGCATGCGCTGTGGACGGCGCTGATCTTCTTCAACCAGATCCTGTTCTGGTTCTATGCCTTCACCTTCCGCCACCTGCCGCAGACCAGCCTGGTGGGCGTGGCGCTGGCGCTCGGGCTGGTCATCTCGGTCTTCCTGCAGGGCGCGCTGGTGACGCCTTACATCCACGACGACGGCCCGATCGACCTGAAGGCCTTTCACCAGAGCCACCGCTTCCAGTATCTGGGCGCGATCGTCGTCTATGAGCTCCTGGTGCTCGCCTATTCGGCGCATATCGCGACGCTGATGACGATCTCGATATTCTCGTTCGTGGTGCCGGCCTATCTGATCGTGACGGCTTTGCCCGCGATCTTCTTCCGCGCCCCGTGGGTGCAGGTCGTCTGCGCGCTGTTGCAGCTCGCCTCGGCGGCGACGGCCTTCGCGCAGCTCGTGGCCTCGTTCAATCGCGGCGCATAGCCACGATCCCCTGGCTGCCTTTCGCGATGCCCTGCATGGCGGTGACGGAGAGGCCCGCGCGTTCGAGCGCGGCGCAAGCCGCGGCGATCTCGTTGCCGCTGCGGCTGAGCGCATTGGGCAGCCACTTCGGCGCCTTGCGCCCATGCGTGCGCAGCACCAACACGAGCCGGCCGCCGGGCGCGAGGCGGTCGCGCACGCGTTTCAGCGCGGCGTCGGGATCGCTCCAGAACTGGAAGCTGTGAAGCGCGCTATGGCGTCGAACGGTCCGTCGGGCAGGGCGGTATCGTCGCCGCGGGCGATGTCGAGCGCGATTTTCTTTCGGTATCGCTTGAGGCGCTTCTGCGCGGTCTCGACCATCAGCTCCGACGGATCGGCAGTCTTTTCTGCGCCATGGTGCGAGGCTATCAGCGCGGTCAGAGCAGCGCCAGCTGTTCGCCCGGCCGCGGCGGGCGCTTGAACTTGGTCGCGTCGAGCGGCGCGCGGGGCTGGTTGAGCCCGAAGCGCTTCACCGCCATGTGGAAACGCCGCGCCAGCATCTCGGCGTAAGGCCCGGTGCCGCGCATGCGCGTGGACCACTGGCTGTCGTAGTCTTTTCCGCCGCGCATCTGGCGGACGAGCGACATCACATGCTTGGCGCGGTCCGGCACGTTGCCCTCGAGCCATTCGCGGAACAGGTCCTTGATCTCCAGCGGCAGGCGCAGCAGCACGTAGCCGGCAGAACGCGCGCCCATCTCGGTCGCCGCGCGCAGCACCGCCTCCAGCTCGCCGTCGTTGAGCGCGGGAATCGCGGGCGCGAACATCACCGCGGTCGGGATGCCGGCGTCGCTCAGACCCTTGATCGCCTGCAGCCGGCGGCTCGGCGTGCCGGCGCGCGGCTCCATCATGCGCGCGAGCTTGCGGTCGAGCGTGGTGACCGAAAGCGCCGCCTTGGCGAGGCCCATCTCGGCCATCTCCGACAGGATGTCGACGTCGCGCAGGATCAGCGGCGACTTGGTGACGATGCCGACGGGATGGCGGAATTCGCGCAGCACTTCGAGGATGGAGCGCGTGATGCGCATCTTCTTCTCGATCGGCTGATAGGGGTCGGTGTTGGTGCCCATCGCTATGGTGCGCGGCACGTAGCCCGGCGCCGACAGCTCCTTGGCCAGCAGCTCCGCGGCATTGGGCTTGGCGAAGAGGCGCGACTCGAAGTCGATACCCGGCGACATGCCGAGATAGGCGTGCGTCGGCCGCGCGAAGCAATAGATGCAGCCGTGCTCGCAGCCGCGATAGGGATTGATCGAGCGGTCGAAGGAGATGTCGGGCGACTGGTTGCGCGCGATGATCGTGCGCGTGGCGTCGCGGATCACCTCGGTGCGCAGGGGCGGCGGGGAGAGGTCGTCGTCGCGCCAGCCGTCGTCCCAGCCGTCGTCGACCAGCACGCGGGTTTGGCGCTCGTAGCGGCCGACATTGTTCGAGAGCGCCCCGCGCCCCCGTGCCCGCTCCGGATCGATTGTTCTCTCTAGGACCGTCGTCATAAATAGGAATATACGGCGGCAAAGAGAACAAATCAAGTACAAACTAGCGAGGGGCTGGGAACACCCACACCGCCCGCTCCCCCGGCCCAACGACCAGGGTCGACCGGCCGATCCTTTCCACATGCGCCTCGTTGGCCGGGGCGTTCAGGTCGAAGACGATCCGGCGCAGTCCGGCCCGCTCGAGCGGCACGGCGTCGAGGACGATCGTCGTGCTGCCGTCGGACGCCTCGATGCGGTCGCGGGTTTTGCGCATGCCGAGCCCGCCTGCGGCGAACATGGCCGATGCCGATTTGAAGTCGTCGGCGGGGCAGGCGATCTCGATGAGGGCAACGTCGCGCATCGGCTTCTGCGCGTAGTCGTCGGACTGGTTGCGCTCGCGGCTGATGTCGCCGGGATAGGCGGCAGGTTCCTTGCCCGTGCGGCTGTCGTCGAAGAAGCTCGGCACATATTCCATCGCCCAGACCGAAAACGACTTCGGCTCGTCGGGCGTCGAGACGTAGTCGAACCACGGGATCTTGTCCGATCCGTATTGGCGCGTGCGCCGGGCGCTGTCCGGATGCGCGATGCCTTGGCCGACGAGCGCGCCCGTGATCGCGGCGACGCCGCCGGCCCTGTCGGGCGAGATCGCGAGCCCCATGGCGCCGGGGCCGCTGCCCGGACCTTTGAGATCGTCCGGACCGAAGAACTCGAGATAGGTCTGCTTGCCGGAGAGATAGCGACCTCTCCAGCTCTCGCCGCCGTCCACCGTCGTGGTCCGCACGGCGAAGACGCCGAACGAAGGGAGATAGTCCGAATGCTCGATCGCGTCGGCGGTCTGCGCATCCAGCACCGCGAAGCTGTGGTTGAAGAAGGCGATGTGCGGCCGCTGGTGCGAAGCAGCGGCCGCAGCTCCACACGCTCCCAGCAGGAACAGGAGAGCGAGTGTCCGCTTCATATCAGTTCGCCAATCTTCAGTCCGCCAATCTTCAATCCGTCAGCCCGAACACCGTCACCGTCTGATACGCCGGCACATAGACGCGGCCGTTGGCGACGAGCGGCGACAGATAGGCGCGGCTGCCGTTCGACCAGGTGCCCGCATTGGAGCGGAACAGCGGCGTGCCCAGCGTCTCGGCGTTATAGGCCTCGATCTGCACGGTCGAGGCGCGGCGGATCAGCCACACGACGCCCGTATGCGCCGTCTGTCCGTTCGACGAGACGACCGGGAACGAGCCGCCGAAGCCGCCGCCCGCATTGCCGTTGATCGTGTTGGAGAGCGAGGGGCTGGCGCCGGTGTTCACGACATAGCCGTGCAGGTTGTCGCTGCTGCCCTGGTAGAAGACGACGCCGGTGCCCGTCGAGTTGCGGTAATAGGCGGCGCCGCACCAGCATCCGCCTTGGCTCACCTTCTGCAGCACGTTGCCGCCATGGCCTTCGAGCCCGCCCATGTTGTCGGCGTTGAGCAGGTAGACGGTGCCCGACTTGCCCGAGCCCAGGATCATCGCCGGCGCCTGCTGGCCGTCGATCTTGGGGATCAGCATCGCGCCGCCCGAGCCGAAATCGGCGTCGGAGTTGTTGAGCTGCTGCCATTCCGACGGCGTGAAGGTGCTGTCGATCTTCAGGTCCGGCGTGAAGCCCAGGACGCTTTCGCCATAGCCGAGGTGATGCTTGACCGCGCTGTAATAGCCGTTGCCGGTGATGGCATAGACGCGCCCGTCGGGCCCGATCGCGGGCGAGTAGCCGGCCATCCATATGCTCGACAGCTCGTAACCCGCTTGCGCCTTGATGGTGTTGAACTTGCTCGTCAGGTTCAGGTTCTCGTCGTAGCGCAGCATCCAGCCCGAGATCTGGCCGGCATTGTTGTCGCAATGCGAGCCCACGCCCATGTAGATCGAGCCGTCGTGATACTGAAGGCTGGCGCGGTTCCACTGGTTCTGCGGGTCGAAATGGATCTTGCCGCCGGTGGCGAGCTTGCCCTGCGGGCGAATCTCGCGCGCGCGCACGAGGTCCTTGCCGGTGCCGAGGTCGAGCTTGTGGATCTTGGTGTGGAACGACAGATGCGCCGGCTCGCTCGCCGACACCACGAAGATCGAGGCCGCATTCTGCGCCGTGCGCACGATCACCGGCGTCGACGAGATGCCGTATTCCGGCTGGATGTCGCCGCAGCCCACGTCGCCGGTCGATTGCGGCGCGCCCAGGCTGCGCTGCCACAGGATGGAATAGTTCTGCGCGTCGTAGGCATAGACCGTGTTGTGGCCGGTCGCGACGATCAGCACGTCGTGCACCGAATTGTCGGGCATGGTGAAGTTCGACACCAGCAGCGGCTGGGCGAAGACGTTGCCGTCGACGTTCAGGGTGGTGATCTGGCCGAAGCTCGCGCCGCCCACCGTCGCAGGCGTCAGGTCCGTCTCGGCCTGGTTCCAGCCGGTCGGATAGGAATCGTAGTGATAGAGCGTCGCGTCGATGCCGGCGCCGGTGTAGCGGCGCTGAAGGCCGCGCTGCCAGTTCGGATGCAGCCCGGTCTGCGGCAGCGCCGGGCCGTTCACCTTGTAGCGGCCGACATGGGAGGTCTTGTGCTGCTTGACGCCGTTCTGCGCCGTGGAGTCTTCGGGCAGGGGATAGGCCGCGATCTGAAGCGCGGCGGCGCAGGCCGCGACGCCAAGGAACCATCGACGCATGGAACACCTCCGAGGGGATTGGATTCGCAGCGTATGGTTGTTCGCGGCCCCGGGAAAGCGCCAAAACGAAGTTGAGGTTTACCCCTGGTCACCAAGCCTGTAGCGTTTGCGGCATTTAGGGGAACGACGATTGTGACGGTTCGACGAATACTCGGCGTGGGGCTTCTGGCGCTCGTGCCCGCGGTGGCGCTTGCCGCCGAAGTTCCCGAGACCGTCGTCGTCACCGCGGCCCCGCCCGATCCCGTCGGCAACGAGGCCTTCTCCTTCGTGCGCGTCACGCCCAAGCAGCTGCGCGCATCGCACCAGCTCGACGCCGCGCTGAAACAGGTTCCCGGCCTGTCGCTGTTCCGCCGCGACAGCTCGATCTCGGCCAATCCCACGGTGCAGGGCGCGACCTTGCGCTCGCTGGCGCCGTCCGGCGCGGGCAGGGCGCTCGTCACTCTCGACGGCGTGCCGCAGAACGATCCCTTCGGCAATTGGGTGATCTGGTCGTCGCTGCCGGGAGAAGAGATCGGCAAGGGCCAGGTCGTGCGCGGCGCCGGCGCGGGCCCTTACGGCGCCGGTGCGCTGACCGGCGTCATCGCCTTGGATGAGGCGGCGGGCGACGGCGTGATCGCGGCCGACGTCTCCGGCGGCTCGAGCGGGCAGCGCCGCGCCGCGGCCTCGGGCGGCGTGAGCATCGACCGCTTCGACCTCTTCGCCAGCGCCTCGGAAGAGGCCTCGAACGGTTTCATTCCGGTGTCGCGCGCGCAACGCGGCGCGGCCGACGACCCCTTGACGCTCGACGCGCGCAACGCCGCGCTGCGCATCCAGACAATCGCCATGGGCGATACGTTGATCTCGGCGCGCTTCGGCGCCTATGAGGAGCATCGCCATTCCGGGTTGGTCGGCGCGGAGTCTTCCGCCGACGGCATCACGGGCAGCCTGACCGTCGCCCATCCCGAGAAGGGCGACGCGCTCGGCTGGCGCGCGCAGGTGTGGATGCGCGATGTCGGCCTGACCAACACGTCGGTCGCGATCAACGCCAACCGCGCAAGCACCACCGTCACCAACAACCAATATGCCGTTCCGGCGACGGGCTGGGGCGGCAATGCGGCGCTGCGCGGCCAGTGGTCATGGTTGAATTGGGAGGCCGGCGTCGATGCGCGCTTCGCGGAGGGTGAATCGCGCGAGCTGTTCTCGACCGGTCTCGCCTCGCGGCGCATCTCGGGCGGGCGCAGCTCGGTCGCGGGATTGTATGTCGAAGGCGCCGCGCGGCCCGACCGGTGGCTCTTCACCTTCGGCGCGCGCGTCGACGAGTGGGAGACCGCAAACGGTCATCTCACCGAAAGCGTCGCCGCGACGGGCCAAGTCACCAAGCAGGCCGTCTATCCCAACCGCAGCGGCACCCTTCCGACGGCGCGCGCGGGTGCGCGCTATCAGGTGAGCGACGATCTCTATCTGCGCGGCGCGGCCTATGAGGGCTTCCGCGCCCCGTCCTTGAACGAGCTCTATCGTCCGTTCCGCGTCGGCCAGATCACCACGCTCGCCAACGCGGCGCTGGTGCCCGAGAAGCTCTATGGCGCCGAGCTGGGCTTGGGCAACGACACTGGCCCATTCACCTGGCAGGCGACCGCGTTCTACAACCAGCTCCACGACGCCATCGGCAACGTGACGATCGGCACGAACCTGCAGCAGCGCCAGAACCTGGGCAACATCAACGCTTTCGGCGTCGAGGCGGATGCCGCCTATGCGTTGAACAATTGGGTGTCGCTGCATGCGGCCTTCGATGCAGTGGACGCGCATGTGCAGTCGACCGGCCTGCGCCCGCAGCAGGCGCCGCGCTGGACGGTGACTGGCGGCGTGGAACTCATGCCGTTCAAGCCGCTCACCGTCGACGTCAACCTGCGCTACGAGAGCCTGCGCTTCTCCGACGACGTCAACACGCCGTCGCTTGCGCTCGACGCGGCGACGACCGTCGATGCGCGCGTCTCCTGGGCATTCACCGATACGCTCTCCGCTTACGTCTACGGCGACAATCTGTTCAACGCGCGCGTGGGCTCCACGGCGCAGAACCAGAACCTGCTCGACGGCACGACGGGCGTGGTGGTGAACTATGCCGCGCCGCGCATCGTCGGCGTGGGATTGTCGTTCGCGAAATAGCTATCCCAGCGTCCCATCCAGGAAATCGAACACCGCCGCCTTGAACAGCGCGTGCGGGATCGCGGAGAAGTGGTCGCAGCCGGGCAGCGTCACCGCCTTGGCGCCGGGGATGAGGGCGGCGAGCTCGCGCGGGGCTCCGGCGAGATCGTCGTGGCTGCCGGCGACGACCAACGTCTCGACCGCGAGCCCGGCGATCTCCTCGCGCGTGAACGGCGTATCGTTGGAGCGCGTCAGCGCCGCGAGCGCCAAGCGGTCCTCGCCCTGCTCGTCGGCGAAGCGGCGGAAGCTGCGCAGCATGGGATCGGATATGGCATCGGGATCATCGGTCTCCATCGCGTCTGCCATCGGATAGCCCGGCATGCGCGGCTCGAACAGCTTGATGCCGATGCCGCCCAGGGTCACCAGCGGGAAGCGCTTGGGATATTCGAGCGCACAGGCGAGCGCGATCCGCGCGCCCATCGAGAAACCGACGAGATCGGCGCGCTCGCTGCCCAGATGGTCGACCAGCGCGACGATGTCGCCGACCATCTTCGCGCGGGTATAGGCGGCAGGATCGTGCGGCTTGGCGCTCTCGCCGTGCCCGCGGCAGTCGAGCGCCGCCATGTGGACGCGCTTGCGCTCGAAGGCGCCGTACCAGCCGAGCCGCCGCCAGTTCTCGCTGCGGTTCGAGGTGAAGCCGTGGATCAGGATCACCGGCCGGCCTTCGCCCGGGAAATGATCGTAGGCCAGCGTGAGCCCGTCCGAGACGAAAGTCGCCATCAACCGCTCACCATCGTCATCGCGAAACCGGCCACTACCGGTCCACCATCCGCATCACGTCGTTCCCGCCGCCTTTGGGCGCGGCGACCTCGACCATGCGGTCGGGCACGTCGTCGTATTCGAGCTTGAGCGCCTTGGAGATCACCGCATGGAAGTCATAGAGCGCGGTGACATAGGTGAACTCCAGGATCTCCTCATCGGAGAGATGCGCCTTCAACGCCTCGAACACGCCGTCGGCGGTGCGCCCGCCGTCATGGACGAGCGCGTCGGTATAGGCGAGCAGCGCGCGCTCGGCCGGCGTATAGCATTCGGCGGTCTGCCATGCAGCGATGCTCGCGATCTTCTCTTCGCCCAAGCCCACGCCGCGCGCGGCCTTGCAATGCTGCGAATAGACGAACTGGCTGCCGCGCGCCCAGCCCGCGCGAAGCTGCCCGAGCTCGCGGTATTTCGGGTCGAGCTTGCGATTGGGGCTGCGATAGAGCTGGAAGCCCGCGACGGCATGATCGAAAACGTCGGGCACCAGCGCGAAGACCGTCCACCAGTTGCCCGGCGTGCCGGTCTCGGTGCCCGGCTCGACGACGGGATCGCGCTCGCCGAACAGCATCTTGTAGATCGTCTTGGCGAGGGGATGCGCCGCGTCGCGGCCGACCTGTCTCAGTCTGGGCATGTGTCGTCCTTCAAGGCGGTTGCGAGCACGAGATATTCGGGCAGGCCCACGATCTCGTTGTATTCGCTGAAGCTGACGCGCTCGCCCGTGGTGCGCGCATGCAGGAGCGCCGCATAGACGCCCTCCAGCCGCCGCGCGACTGCGAGCAATGCGGAAATAGGATACAGCACGATCTTGTAGCCGAGCTCGCCCAGCTCCTTGGGCGAGAGCATCGGCGTCTTGCCGTCCTCGACCAGGTTCACCACCAGCGGCACGCCGGCGAAGGTGCGCGCCACGACCGCCAGCTCCTTCTCGTCGCGCGGCGCTTCGATGAAGAGGATGTCGGCGCCGGCTTTGAGGAACGCCTCGCCGCGGCGCAAAGCCTCGTCCATGTCGTGCGTCGCGCGCGCATCGGTGCGTGCCATGATCTTGAACGCCGTGCTGGAGCGCGCCCCCGCCGCGGCACGGATGCGCTGGGCCGCGTCGCCCAGCGGCACGACTTCCTTGCCGTCCATGTGGCCGCAGCGCTTGGGCGAGACCTGGTCCTCGAGCTGGATGCTAGCTGCGCCGGCCTTCTCGTAGGCCGCGGTCAGGCGCGCGGTGTTGAGTGGGCCGCCATGGCCGTTGTCGCCGTCGGCGATCAGGGGCACGGGGGCCGCCGCCGCCGCCAGCACGCGCGTGCGCTCGACCATCTCGGCCGCGCCGACCAGGCCGATGTCGGGCACGCCATAGGCCGTGCCGGCCACGCCGAAGCCCGTCATGTAAATCGCCTTGGCGCCGGCCCGTGCGGCGACGCGCGCCGACAAGGCATCGAACGCGCCGGGCACGATCACCGGACCCGGGCGCTGGAGCAGGGATTCGAAGTCCATGCGGCGACTGTAGCCCTAACCAAACGCCTTTGCATTCAAGACGTTAGGGAAACAAATGCGATTGTGCGCCCGCCGTGGCCAGGCGGTGACGACAGGCTTGGCGTGGCCGGCCGGGGCCGCCACGGCAATTGTTTGCGACCGTTGCCCTCCTGTCATTGGTGTTTCTTAAGGCGAACGCCATATTAAGGACGGTCTATCCATAAGGTTCTTCCACATGCTCGGTTTCCTAGGCTGGCTCAAGACGATTGCCGTCGGCACGTTGAACGCCATCGCCAAGTTCGCCTTCCTCCTGGTCCTGATCTTCTTCGTCCTGTTCCTGATCGGGCTGTCCACGGGCGACGGGCTGCCGGGCAAGATGGTGCTCGCGCTCGACCTGCGCCGGCCGATCGCCGACTCCGCGCCGGTCCAGTACACCTTCGGGACCAAGCCGGTGACGGTGATGGACATCGTGCTCGGCCTCGATGCCGCCCAGCGCGACGACCGCATCAAGGGCGTGGTGCTCAGGCTGGGCAGCGCGAACATCCCGATCGCGCAAGCCGAGGAGATCGGCGCCGCGCTCAAGCGCTTCCGCGCTTCGGGCAAGTTCGTCATCGCGCACAGCCAGGGCTTCGAGGCGCCGGGACTGGGCGACTATCTGACCGCGACCGCCGCCGACGAGATCTGGATGCAGCCCAAGACGCCGTTCGGCGCCGCGGGCGAGGGCGGCGGCGAGATCTTCCTCAAGGGCCTGTTCGAGAAGATCCAGGCCGAGCCGCAGATCACCAAGCGCGCCGACTACAAGAGCGCCGCGGATATGTACATGGAAAAGAACATGACGCCGGCGGACCGCGAGCAGGTCACCGCGCTGATGCAGTCCTGGTACAACACCGCGACCTCGGGCGCCGCCGTCGCGCGCAAGCTGACGCAGCAGGCGCTGGCCGCGGCCTTCGATGCCAGCCCGCAATTCACCGACGACGCCAAAAAGGCAGGCCTCATCGACAAGATCGGCTACGACGACGAAGCCATGCAGGCCGCGCTCGACAAGGCGGGCGACGGCGCCAAGGCCGTGCCGATGCCCGAATTCGTCAAGGCCGAGGAAGACCTGAACGAGATGGGCCAGGGCCAGCACATCGCGCTCATCGAAGGCGCGGGCGAGATCGTCGAAGGCTCGACCGGCGGCAGCGGGCTGTTCGGCAGCGAGGTGGTGATGGCCGGCGACGACGTCGCGCGCGCCATCCGCGACGCGACCAAGGACAAGTCCGTCCGCGCCATCCTGCTGCGCGTCGACAGCCCCGGCGGCTCGGTCACGGCCTCCGACCAGATCCTCGACGCGGTGCACAAGGCCCAGGCCAAGGGCATTCCGGTCGTGGTCAGCATGGGCTCGGTCGCGGCCTCGGGCGGCTATTTCATCTCGACCTCGGCCGACAGCATCGTCGCCGAGCCCGGCACGATCACCGGCTCGATCGGCGTGCTCACCGGCAAGATCGCCTTCGGCAAGACCGCGCAGCTTCTGGGCATCGGCACCGACGAGGTCGGCGTGGGCCGCAACGCGCTGATGGATTCCTCGATCACGCCGTATACGGACGAACAGTGGAAGAACCTGAACGACCAGGCCGACGCAATCTATGCCGACTTCAAGGACAAGGTCGCCAAGGGCCGCAAGCTGACGCCGGACCGCGTGCAGGAGATCGCGCGCGGCCGGGTGTGGAGCGGCGCCGACGCCAAGGAGCGCGGTCTGGTCGATACGCTCGGCGGCTTCTGGACGGCGGCCGACACGGCCAAGAAGCTCGCCAAGATCGACGGCAAGGAGCGCGTCGTGTTCAAGCGCTTCCCGCGGCAGAAGTCGTTCTTCCAGGCGCTGGACGAGACCTTCGGCGATTCCTCGGCCGGCGCGCGCGCCGTCCAGGGCTGGGTCACGCTGATGAACTCGCCCGCGATGCGCACGGTGATCGGGGTCGCGGGCGACATGCCGCGCGGCGGCGTGGAGATGCGGGCGACCAATCTTCCTCACTGAGGTGAGGCCGCGCTGATGGACGGGATCGGCCGCAACGCAGCGCTCTATCCCTTCGCGCTCGATCCGGCGCGCGACGCGCTGATGTTCGTGGCGATGACGCTTGCGGACTATCGTGCCGCGAGCTTCCTGGACGAACGGTTGGGCAAGCGCGGAAGCTGGGTGCCGGCCGCCGACGTTGCGCGCGCGACGACGGACGCGCGCGACGTCCGCCCGCTGCATTTCATCTTCCATGCCGGCCATGTCGGCTCGACCCTGCTCAGCCGGCTGATCGACGAGGCCGACGGGGTGCTGCCGCTGCGCGAGCCGCTGCCGCTGCGCGTCATTGCGGAGCATTTCTCGGAATCGCGATTGGAACTGCTCTTGCGGCTCTGGGAGCGCGGCTTCGACGGCACGCAAGCGGTGGTGCTCAAGGCGACCAGCGCGACCGAGCGCCTGGCGACCAAGCTGATGGCGATGCGCGGGCAGGCCAAGGCCGTGATGCTCAACGTCTCGGCCGAGAGCTATCTGGCGACCATGCTGGCCGGCGAGAACTCGGCGACCGACCTGAATGCGCAAGGCGCGGAGCGCTTCCACCGCTTGGCCACGCTCATCGGCGAGGCGCCGCCGCGGCCCGCGACGCTCGGCGAATTGATCGCGATGAGCTGGCTCGCCGAGCGCCTCACGCAAGTGAACGCGATGCGCGCGCTCGGCCCGCGCATCCTTGCCGTCGATTTCGACGCGATGCTGGCCGCATTGCCCGAGACGCTCGCGCGCGTGCTCGCGCATCTCGATATCGCGTGCGCGCCGCAGCGCGTCGCCGCGATCGCGAGCGGTCCGATCATGTCGCGCTATTCCAAGGCGCCGGAGAATGGTTATTCGCCAACATTCCGCGCCGAGCTTCTCGCCGAGTCGCGGCGCGGCTATGCAAAAGAGATTCGCGCGGCCCTGGATTGGCTCGAGCGTCTCGTAGTTTCACGACCTTCGCTCGCCGCGATGCTGTGACGCAGAATCGACGATGCTTTCAACTGCCGTGAGGTCAATTAGCCGGCAGCGTCCGCAAGGGGCCGGAAAAGCTGACGAATCCGTCATTTAGGTTATTGGGGGTGCAACCTCAGGGCGTTTCTACGGCGCGCCGCCTGGAAAATGATCGTTCACCAGGCGAGGAGTTGTGATCGGAAGCGGCTTTCAAATCCTCCTGCTGTTGGATTAGAATTATTCAAGGTCAGGGGACGTACCGAGGACGGGGCAACATTCCGTCAAACGAAGGAGTTTTGAACGTGCGCAAGTTTGCTTTGATGCTTGTTTCGACGGCGGGGCTGATGGTGCTCGGCAACGTGGCCGCGCTGGCCGACGGCGCGCAGGCCACCACCGACCCGGCGCAGGCTGCCGCCGCGTCGACCGGAGATCCGGACAAGATCGTCTGCCGCAGCATGGATCCGCCGACCGGCAGCCGTCTCGGCTCGCGCCGCGAGTGCAAGACGCAGAAGGAATGGGACGACATTCAGCGCCAGGCGCGTCAGCAGACCGAGCGCCAGCAGAGCAACGGTTACCACGCCGGCGTGCCCGGGGGCTGATCGCAGGGTTGCATGAATGAGATTGCCGGCGCCCGAAAAGCGCCGGCAATTGCCTACGCGCAGCGCTGCGCGACCCAACTTTCCGGACCATCGGAGCGACTATCGGAGCTCGGGGGCATGCAGGCCGGAAAGTCCTCTCCAGACATCGATGCAAAGGTAAGCGCGCTGGTTCAGGCGGCGCAGCTGCGCATGCGCGAGCGCCGGCTGGACGAAGCCGCGCAGAGCTGGCGCGAGGTGCTCGCGCTCAAGCCCGATCATTCCCAGGCGCTGCTGCATCTGGGCCAGCACAGCTTGTTCCGCAGGGACCTGGGCGAGGCCGGCCGGCTGTTCGCGCTGGCCGAGGCGGCCGATCCGCGCAATGCATTGGTGCCGCTCAACGCTTCCTTCGTCCACCGCGCCAAGGCGGATGCCAAGGCCGAAATGGCGGCGCTCGATCGAAGTCTGACGATCGACGCATACTTCTTCCCCGCGCTGCTCGCCAAGGCGATGCTGCTCGAGCGCACGGGCGAGACGCGCCGCGCGGCACAGGTGTTCAAGGATGTGCTGACCATCGCGCCGCCCGCGGATCAGCTCACGCCCGAGCTGCGCCAGGCGCTGAATCACGCGCGCGCCGCGGTCGACGAGAACATGAAGGCGCTCGACGCACATCTGGCTACAGCGCTTGCCGGCATCCGCGCGCGTCATGCGGACGCCCGCCTCGAGCGCTTCGACGAGTGCAAGGACATCGCGATCGGCCGCGCCCAGGCCAAGATGCAGCAGCCGACCTTGCTGCTGATGCCGCGGCTGCCCGCGATCCCATTCTACGACAATGCGGACTTCCCTTGGCTTAAGGACCTCGAAGCCGCGACGCCCACGATCCGCGACGAGCTGCGCGCGCTGGTCCGCGAGGGCGGGCAGGGGTTCAAGCCTTACGTCGATCATCCCGACAGCGGGCCGCTCAACCAATGGGCCGGGCTCAACCGCTCGATGGACTGGAGCGCGCTCTTCCTGTGGAAGGACGGCGAGAGGCTGGACGAGAATTGCCGGCGTGCGCCCAAGACCGCCGAAGCGCTCGCGCGTGCGGGCATGGCGGACATCGCGGGCTATGCGCCGACCGCGTTCTTCTCGGTGCTGAAGCCCAAATCGCGCATCCCGCCGCATACCGGCGTGACCAATGCGCGGCTGATCTGCCACCTGCCGCTGATCGTGCCGGAGGGTTGCGCCTTCCGCGTCGGCAACGAGACGCGGCCGTGGCGCGAGGGCGAGGCCTGGGTGTTCGACGATACGATCGAGCACGCCGCCTGGAACGACAGCGACGAGATCCGCATCATCCTGATCCTGGACGTGTGGAACCCGCTTCTCAGCGCGGCCGAGCGCGAGCTGGTCACGGGCCTGCTCAACGCGACGCGCAGCTTCTACGGCGAGCTGCCGCCGGCGTCCTTCTAGGCCGTCATTCCGGGACTTACGCGGATTTGTAGCCGTATTTCTCGACCCAGGGCTTGAGCACGGGCTGGATGGGCGCGAGCTGCGCGCGGTAATGGCGCCACTGGCCCACGCCGTCGCGATTGAGTCCCTTGGTGACCTGGACCGCGCTTGCGGTGGCGATGGCGCGGGTCTTGGCCTTATCGGCGAAATCGCGGATCTCGTCGCTCCAGGGAAGCCCGAGGAATTCGACAATGCGGCCGAGCTCGCCGTCGAAATCGTCGATCAGGGTCTCGTGGCGCGTCTCGTGCCAGGGAAGGTCGAACTTGGCGCGGCAGGCCGAGGTCAGCGTCATGACCGCATCGTAGAACCGCGCCGCGCCGCGCAGGTCGAGCATCTCGTACATCGACGGATTGAGCTGGAAGTGGCGGCGGAAGCAGCTGAGCACCACGTCGCGCGGATCGCGCAGCGCGAAGAGGATCTTCGCGTCCGGAAACAGCTTGGCGACCAGCGGCAGCTTCATCGCGCCCAGCGGCCGCTTGTCGACGAACACCTTGCCGTCGAGATTGTTCGCGCCGTATTGCCCGACCCGGCGCCAATAGTCCTCGCGGAAGCGGGCCAGCGTCGCCTCGTCGGCCTCGGCCAGGCGGTCGGCGCCCTTGTCGTCGGAGAGGTATTCGCGCGTGGAGGCGGCGAAGGTCTCCTTTTCCTCCAGCGCCACGATGTCGGGATGCGACGCGAGGATGTTCTCGAGCAGGGTCGTGCCGGAGCGCGCGAAGCCGATCAGGAAGACGTGTCCGGCGAGCTTGGGTCCCGCGGCCGCGGCGCCCTCGGCCGCGCGGCCCGCCACCGACCAGGCCTCCTTGGGGGCGCGGTCGAAATACTCGGCGAGCCATTGCACGAAGGAGATCGCCGTCTCCCGCCCCGGCGAGGCGTATTGCTCGGCAAAGATCCGGCGACGCTGTGCATTGGCCTCGGCATAGTCGCGGAACGCCTCGCCGTATTGGCCGTGCGCATGCGCGAGGTCGCCTTTCAAGGTCAGCATCACGCTGCGGTCGGCGGGCGGGAAGGTGGGATCGGCGAGCGCGCTGGCGATCAGGCTTTGCGCATTGTCGAGCTCGCCGGTGCCGATGGCCACGTCGGCGAGGGTGGTGAGCGCCTGATACTTCGTGGGATCCGCAGCCAGCGCCTGCTCGGCGAGGCGGCGGGCTTCCTCCCAATGGCCGCGGCGGGCCGCCAGGCCGGCCAGATCGGAAAGGGGCTCCGCGTTCGCCGGCTCGAGCTCCAGGACGCGCTTGAGCGCCGCTTCCGAGCCCGTCAGGTCGCCGGTCGCCTCCAGCGCCGCGGCCAGGCCGTATTGCGCGGCGATGAAGCGCGGCGAGAGCGCGGTGGCGGTTTCGAATTCCACTGCGGCGTCGTTCCAGCGGCCGAGCTTGCCCAGGCAGACGCCGAGCGCGTTGTGCAGCGAGCTGTGGCCCGGTGCGATCGCGATCGCGCGCTGCAGGTCGGCGACGGCTTCGCGCAGGCGGCCGTTCTGCTCGAGCCAATAGGCGCGGACCCTGAGCAGCATGGGATGGGTGATGCCGTTGGCGAGAGCCGCGCGCGCCATCTCCATGGCGGGCTCGATCCTGCCGCCTTCGAACAGCTGGGTGACTTGGGCGACGATGCGGTTGCCGGCCTGGCGCGCCTCTTCGAGGCGGGTTTCTTCGAGCGTTGTCATGGACTTCCCCTTAGCAGAGGAGGGGTTAAAGAGAAAGCTGCGCGCCCGGCCGGCGCGGGCGCGCGGTTTGCGGAAAGGACAAAGAAAAACGGCGGCCTTTTGGGCCGCCGCCTTTCCGTCTTATGCCGTTGCCGGCTTAGTACTTCACCGTCACGCCGACAAAGATCGTACGGCCGAGGCTGTCGTAAACCTGCGGGTACGTATTGCCGTTGCCGAACGGCGGGGACGAAACGCCCAGCGAGTTCGAGTCGAGGATCGGCGGGTCCTTGTCGAACAGGTTCTGGATACCAGCGTGGATGCTGATGCCCTCGCGAACCGTGTAATCGCCGGCCAGGTCGATGTAGTCGTAGGCCGAGATCGACTTGTCGGACAGATCGCAGAAGCCGGACAGGCCCGTGGCGGCGAAGCAGCCCGGATTCGGACCACCGAGCGCATCCTCGGTCTTGTTGCCGTCGAACTTCACGCCGCTCATGTGGCGCCACTCGACCGACAGGTCGAAGTCCCACGGAGCCGTCCAGGTCATACGCAGCTTGTGCCTCCACTTCGGGATCGGCGTGCCGCAAGTCAGACCGAACAGACCGGCGCAGTCATAGTAGCCGGTGTTGAAGGTCGGATTGCCCGTCGAAGCATCGAAGTGGTGGTTGACGAAGCCAGGATACGGCGTGTTGCGGAACTGCTCGGTGTAGGTGCCGAGGAAGTTGAAGTTCAGCGAACCGTTCGGACCCATGCCCCAATCGTCCAGGCCGGTGGTGTAGTTGGCCTCGACGTCGACGCCCTTGGTCTTGATCGCGCCCGTGTTGACGTTCGTCGACGTCACGAAGCCCGCGCTGGCGCCGGTGCCGAACAGCACGCCGGCGGTACCGCGGTGGATCAAGTCGCAAAGGATGCCGTTCGTCGCGCAGAGCTGAAGGATGTTGCCCTGCGGGATCACGCCGATCGCGCCTTCGAGGTCGATGTCGAAGTAGTCGATCGTCGCCGTCAGACCGTCGATGAAGGTCGGCGTAAGAACGATGCCGAACTCCGTCGTGTCGGACGTCTCAGGATGCAGGTTCAGGTTGCCGCCGAAGAGGCCGCCGCACTGACCGGACACGCACTGCGGGACCTTGCCGTACTGGTTGGCGGTAAGACCGGTCTTTTCGCAGTTGGTGAGGGTCGCGAACGGGTTGATCGACGTCGGGTTGGAGCCGGCGCACGGATCGGAACCGCCCCACAGACCGAGCGACTGCGGCGTGAAGAGCTCGATGACGTTCGGCGCACGCACCGCACGCTGGAAGCTCGCACGCAGACGGAAGTCGTCGATCGGCTGCCACTCCGCACCATACTTGTAGGAGTTGACCGCGCCCGCGAGGTTGTACGACGAGTAGCGGTAGCCGGCGTTGGCAGACAGGTCCTCGAAGAAGGGCATGTCCTGAACGATCGGAACCCGGATTTCGCCGAAGCCTTCCTCGAGGTTGTAACCGCCGTTCGTGCCCTTGGTCGGGCCGCCCTGACCGGCGAGGTCACCGCTCGAGAACTCGAGGTCGGTGCGCAGGTTCAGGTTTTCCTGACGGTACTCGGTGCCCAGCGCGAGAGCGACGGGGCTCTTGGCCCACGGGGACTGGATGCCCCACGCGCCGAGATCGCCGGTCAAGCTGGCGCCCGCAACCCATTCCTGGGTCGAGCCTTCCTTCATGCCCGGAACGCCGAGGTAGTTGGTCGCCGCCGGCGTGACGCCGTTCGGATTCCAGATGTTCCACGGCACGCAATCCGGATCGCTGCCGTCGACCTTCGACTGGCACTCGCCCGTCGCGGGATCGACCAACAGAGCGCGCTGGATGCGCACGATCGACAAGTCGTTCAGGTACTCTTCCTGATAGACCGTCGTGCCGTACTGCGCGAACGCGTCGTAGGCCCAGCCACCGCCCAGATCGCCCTTCACGCCGACGACCATCCGGTAGGAGGTGTGGCGCAGGTCGTCCTGACGGTTGCCGCCTTCGACGTTACGACGACCGATGAACATCGTCGCAAAGCCGGGGGTCTGGACGTTGGTGGCGTCGGTGCAGAGAGACTTGACTTCCTGTGCCGTCAGCAGCGGGTTGTCGCAGTTCGTCATCAAGCGCGTGCCGTAGAACGCGCCCGAAGGAGCGATCTGCGCCACCGTGTGGTCGTCCATGAACATCAACGAGGTATAGACGTCGACGGCCTTGTTGAACTCGTAGTGGCCCATCGCGCCCATCGTGTAGCGCTCGTCGGGGCGCTGCAGGTAGTTGAGCGGAGCGAAGTTGAACTTGCCGGCGTTCGAGAAGTGATTGAAGTCGCCGGTGGTCGGATCGACCGTACAGCTCGACGTCGTGCCCAGGCCGCAGTCCGGGCTGCTGTCAAGGCTCGAGAAGCGGCCGCCGGCGGTGTTGCCGTTGACCGTCAGAGCCGCGGTGGACGAACCCGCGCAGACGAAGCCGTGGAACGGACCGCTACGGCCGCTGAAGGTCGTCGCCGTGCCGCAATCCGAGAAGTCGCGGCTGTTTTCCCACACCGCGTTCAGGTGACGGAAGCCGGCATAGGCGGTGATGTTGCCTTTGCCGTCCGCGCTGTTCACGCCGAGGATGCCGTTGAGGTCCCAGGTGTCGCCGTCGAAGACGCTGTCGGGCGCCTGCGGGATCGTGCCGGGCGTCGTGCCGCCAAGGCCGTTCGCCACGATGGAGCGGGCATAGGCATTGTTGTTGTCATGCTGATAGCCGGTCCACTGGCCGTCGAACTCGAAGCCCTCGAAGTCCTTGCGCATGATGAAGTTCACGACGCCGGCGATGGCGTCCGAGCCGTACACGGCCGACGCACCACCCGTCACGACTTCGACATGGTCGATCAGAGCCGCGGGGATCTGGTTCAAGTCGGGCGAGGGCAGCGACGGGTCGCCAGGCATCAGGCGCTTGCCGTCGACGAGCACCAGGGTACGGGCGCTGCCGAGGTTGCGCAGATTGACCGTGGCGGTACCGGGCGAGCCGTTCGACTCGTTCGAACCGAAGTCGGCGAAAGCCGACGGCAGGTTGTTCAGAAGGGTTTCGACGTTGGTCGTACCCTCGTACTTGATTTCCTGATTGTTGACCGCGGTGACCGGGCTGGCGGCATAGACGCCAACCTGCGGGATGCGCGAACCCGTAACGACAACGGTCTCGACCGGTTGGTCTTCTGCCATTGCCGCCGTGGTCAGGCTCATCGCCGTCGCGGTCGCTGCTCCGAGGAGCAGAGCCGTCTTCAGGCTGCTTTTAGTCTGGATTTGAAACACTTGGGAACCCCCTTGGTTCTGTCGTAACGACGTCGCTCGCGGGCTTTAATTGGAGCCATATGGCGCCAATGCTTCGAGCCACAGCTAATGGCGCGAATTTCACCCGTTCGAAGGGAGGTTACGAGTCTGAGAGCTTGGGGTCAAAACGGAATCACCTGCGCGGAAGATTCGCGGCGAGACTGTGGTATTTTGGCGTCAATTCCCCTTACGGCAACAACTTCATGATTGGTTGCGTGAAAGTTCCGAAACTAAATTATATTTGTGCCGATGTTTACGGTAGAATTATTGTCCAAATCGCGTCCAAATATGACGGGCTTCCGGGCACAATCTCGACTCGAAAAGCCCTGAAACGGCGGGCAAATGTGTCTTTTCGACCGCAGCTTTTCGATTGAGGCCGCCGGCGTTGGTGCTATGCGTTGGAAATGGCGCCGCAAATGACCCCTGATTCCCTCAAGCGAGTCGCACTGGCGCTCCAGGACGCCGAGAGGTTGCGCCTGGCGGGGCGGCTGGGCGAGGCCGAGGCCAAATGCCGGGAAATCTTAAGGGCGGAGTCTAACGCCCCGCAGGCCATGAACTTTCTGGCCTTGCTGCTGCGCGACCGCGGGGCGCTGGAGGAAGCGGAACAGTGGCTGCGCCGCGCGGTGGAGACGGCGCCGAACGAGGCCTCGCTGCGCAACAACCTGGGGAACCTGCTGCGGTTGCGCGGCGACCTGACCGGCGCGGAGGCGGCGCTCAACCGCGCGCTGGCGCTCAAGCCCGACTATGCTGACGCCAGCTACAATCTCGGCATCGTGCTGGGCGAGCTGGGCCGGAGCGAGGAAGCGCTTGCCGCCCAGCGCCGCGCCGTGGCGCTCCGTCCGGACTATGCCCAGGCGCTGACGCAGATCGGCGTGCTGCTGCGCGAGCGACAGGAGTTCGACGTGGCGCTCGTCCCGCTCGAGCAGGCCGTCGCGCTCAAGCCCGGCTACTTCGACGCGCAGTACTATCTCGGCTGCACCTTCACCGCGCTCGGCCGCTACGGCGAAGCGGAAGCGACGCTCAAGGCCGCGCTCGCGCTTCGGCCGAATAGCCGCGAAGCGCATTTCGCATTCGGCAACATGCTCGAGCGCGCGGCGCGCGCCGACGATGCGATCGCCGCTTACGGACGCGCGATCGAGATCGCGCCCGATTTCGTCGAGGCGCATCGCCGCCTCAACGCGCTGGCCTGGGAGATGGGACAAGGCGAGCTCACGCTCAGATCCTATGCCTTCGCGCGCTCGCGCGTCGGCGAGACGCCCGATCTTCTTTTCGCCGAAGCCGATCAGCGGCTGCGCCAGGGGCAGGCGGAAGCGGCCGAGCAGCTCTTGCGCCGCGCGCACGACAGGGCGCCCGCGCGTCACGACATCGCCAACATGCTCGCGCGCGCGCTCGTCTCGCAGCGCCGCTTCGACGAAGGCATCGCGCTGCTCGATCGCGTCGTGACGTCCGACCCGAACGGAATCGACAATTACCGCGTGCTCGCGAGCGCGTTGCTGCAGAACCGTCAGCCGCGCGAGGCGGCGGTACTGCTCGAGCGCGCGCTCGCGCTCAGCCCTCACGACCAGGCGAACCTGGCCTTCCTCGCGCTCGCCTATCGCGAGCTCGGCGACAGCCGTCTCGATGCGCTCGCCGACATCGCCAAGCTCGTGCGCGTCTACGAGCTGCCGCCGCCCTCCGGCTTCAACGACGTCGCTTCGTTCAACCGCGCTCTGGCGGAAGATCTCGTCACGCTCCACACCCGCAACACCGCGCCGCTCGACCAGACGCTGCGCGGCGGCTCGCAGACGCCCGGCTACCTTTTCGACAATCGCAGCAAGGCGCTCGACGGCGTGCGTGAGAAAATCCTTGAAGCGGTCGGCGACTATATCGGCGCGCTGCCCGACGACCCCGGCCATCCGATCGGCGGACGCAAGTCGGGCGACTACGACCTCATCGGCGCGTGGTCGTGTCGTCTCAAGTCGAGCGGCTTCCATACCAACCATTTCCATCCGCAGGGCTGGATCAGCTCTGCCTATTACGTGTCGCTGCCCGGCGCCGTCGACGACGGCGAGCAGGGCTGGCTCAAGTTCGGCGAATCCAATATCGCGCTGTCGGAGCGTGACCGACCGGAGCGGCTGGTCAAGCCGGGGGTGGGCAAGCTCGTCCTGTTCCCGTCCTACTTCTGGCATGGCACGGTGCCGTTCGTGTCGGACGACATGCGGTTGACCGTGGCCTTCGACGTGGTGCCGCAGAAAGTGAAAGGGCCGCGCGGAACCGCCGGCGGCTGACGTTAATCTCGAAAACCAAAAGAAGCTTCGAACCTCATGAACGACAAACAGAAATCGAAACCGCAGACGCCCGTCGAGAGCCTGAGCTTCGAGCTGGCGCTCAAGGAGCTCGAGGACATCGTCTCCCGGCTGGAGCAGGGCGAGGTCGATCTCGAGGACTCCATCGCCCTCTACGAGCGCGGCCAGGCGCTCAAGGCCCATTGCGAGGCCAAGCTGAAAGCGGCCGAGGGGCGGCTGGAGAAGATCGTCCTTAACGCGTCCGGCCCGGCCGGCACCGAGCCCATGGACGCGGTTTAATCGTCAGGATTCCGGCGCATTCCCGGATTATCCGTCGTCGTCCTTGATTTATTCGGGGAAAGGGCCGACTTTTGCGCAGTGCAGCACGTTATTGATCGCGGGGACGCGCTTATCCTTTTTGCGCGGTGTGGGTAGCATATGACAGTTCCTTCCAAGACGCCTTTGCTGGACCGCGTTCGCGAGCCGAACGACTTGCGCCAGCTGCCGAAAAGCGAGCTCAAGCAGTTCGCCGACGAACTGCGCACCGAGCTGGTCGACGTGGTGTCGGTCACCGGCGGCCATCTGGGCGCGGGCTTGGGCGTGGTGGAGCTGACCACGGCGCTGCACTACGTCTTCAGCGCTCCCGACGACAAGATCATCTGGGACGTCGGCCATCAGGCCTATCCGCACAAGATCATCACCAACCGTCGCGAGCGGATGCGTTCGCTGCGTTCGGGCGGCGGGCTTTCCGGATTCACCAAGCGCGCCGAGAGCCAGTACGACCCGTTCGGCGCCGCCCATTCCTCGACTTCGATCTCGGCGGGGCTCGGCTTCGCCGTCGCCCGCGACATGAAGGGCGAGAACAACCATGTGATCGCCGTCATCGGCGACGGCGCGATGAGCGCGGGCATGGCCTATGAGGCGATGAACAATGCCGGCGCGATGGACGCGCGGCTGATCGTGATCCTCAACGACAACGATATGTCGATCGCCCCGCCGGTCGGCGCGATGAGCGCCTATCTGGCGCGGCTGGTCTCCAGCCGCCACTATCTGAGCTTAAGGGAGATTGGGAAGAAGATCGCCCATCTCCTTCCGCGGCCTATGGAAAAAGGCGTCGAGCGGGCCGAGGAATTCGCCCGCGGCATGGTCACCGGCGGCACGCTGTTCGAGGAGCTGGGCTTCTATTACGTGGGCCCGATCGACGGCCATAACCTCGATCACCTGATCCCGGTCCTCGAGAACGTCCGCGACGCCGAGAACGGCCCGATCCTGGTCCATGTCGTGACCAAGAAGGGCAAGGGCTATGCCCCGGCCGAGGCCAGCGCCGACAAGTATCACGGCGTCAGCAAGTTCAACGTGCTGACCGGCGAGCAGAAGAAATCCAATTCCAAGGCGCCGGCCTACCAAAAGGTCTTCGGCGAGGCCCTGATCGCCGAGGCCAAGAAGGACGAGCGCATCGTCGCGATCACGGCCGCGATGCCGTCGGGCACGGGCGTGGATCTGTTCGCGAAGGCGTTCCCCAAGCGCACCTTCGACGTCGGCATCGCCGAGCAGCATGCGGTGACCTTTGCGGCGGGCCTCGCGGCCGACGGCATGAAGCCGTTCTGCGCCATCTATTCGACCTTCCTGCAGCGCGCCTACGACCAGGTCGTGCACGACGTCGCGATCCAGTCGCTTCCCGTGCGCTTCGCCATGGACCGCGCAGGCCTCGTCGGTGCCGACGGCCCGACGCATGCGGGCTCGTTCGACATCGCCTATCTCGGCACCTTGCCCAACTTCGTGCTGATGGCGGCAGGCGACGAGGCCGACATGGTGCACATGGTGGCGACGCAGGTGGCCATCGACGACCGCCCGAGCGCGCTGCGCTATCCGCGCGGCGAGGGCATCGGCATCGAGCGTCCGCTCGAAGGCGTGCCGCTCGAGATCGGCAAGGGCCGCGTCCTGCGCGAAGGTACGTCGATCGCGATCCTGTCCTATGGCACGCGCCTGTCCGAGGCGCTCGCCGCCGCAGACAAGCTTGCGGGCTATGGCCTGTCCGTCACCGTGGCCGATGCGCGTTTCGCAAAGCCGCTCGACAAGGATCTGGTCAACCGTCTCGCGCGCGAGCACGAGGTGCTGATCACCATCGAAGAGGGCGCCGTCGGCGGCTTTGCAAGCCATGTGCTGCAGCATCTCGCGATGGAAGGCGCGCTCGACAAGGGCCTCAAGATCCGCCCGATGGTGCTGCCCGACCGCTTCATCGACCAGGACAGCCCGGAGAAGATGTACGAAGCCGCCGGCCTCGACGCCGCCAGCATCGTCGCTATGGCCTTGAGTGCGCTCGGACGCGAGCAGGAAGCCGCTGCCGCAAAGGCTGTGACCGGCTGACCCGCTCCGCGCCCGCATAGCGCGGGGAGACGGAGATGGAACGCATTCGCATGCGGCACGGTGCGTGGCTCGCCTTGGGCCTGGGCGCACTCACGCTCGTTTTCATGGCGGGCGGCGCTACCTCCGGCATCGTTGCGGCCGCGGGCGATCCGACCACGCCACGCTTTCATCAGACCGCCGTGCTGCTCGCCGATAGCCGCGTCCTCATCGCCGGCGGCATGCGCGCCAACGGGGCGATCGAAGCGAGCGCGGAACTTTACGATCCCGCGTCCGGGCGCTTTTCCCCCATAGCATCCATGCATGCGCCACGCGTCGGCGCGGCGAGCGCGCTGATGCCCGGCGGCAAGGTTCTGATCGCAGGCGGCTGGGACGGCTCTTCGGGGTGTCTCGCGGCCGCCGAGGTCTACGACGCGGCCGGGCGCGTTTTCAGTACCACCGGCGCCATGCGCACGCCGCGCTGCGGTGCGCTCGCCTTTGCGCTGAAGAACGGCAAGGTCCTGATCGCCGGCGGCAGCCTCACCACCGACGACAAGCAGCAGGCGAGCGCGGAATTGTACGACCCAAAGACCGGGACCTTCTCTCCCACGGGCTCAATGCAGATCGCGCGGTCTTCGTTCGCGGGTGCGGTCCTGGATGACGGCAAGGTCCTGGTCATGGGCGGATGGAGCGCCGGCACCTATCCGGGCCGCACCGTCGAGGCGAGCGCGGAGATCTACGACCCCGCAACGGGGCGTTTCGCGCGCACGGGAAGCATGACGGCGGCGCGCTACAAGATGGGCGCGGTGAAGCTCACGAACGGCCGCGTGTTCGTCGCCGGCGGATCGGACAATCGCGATTGGCAGGGCATGCTGAACTCGACCGAACTCTACGATCCGGCCAGCGGGAAGTTCACCCGCGGCGCCGAGATGCGGTATCGGCGCTTCAAGCTTCCCGACGGCGTCGTGTCGCTTGGCGACGGCCGGGTGCTGGTCACGGGCGGCGCGGAGCGCGCGGAGATCTACGATCCTGCCGCGAACGCCTTCACGCCGGCGGGCGGCGCCGCACTCGACGGGTTCTATTTCTCGACGGCGACGAAGCTCGCGAACGGGCGTGTGCTCATCGTTGGCGGCTATGGCGAAGACCCCGGCGCCGGCGCGGTCCGCCATGCGTGGCTCTATAGCCCCTGACGGCGCTTAAACCTGTTCCGAAACGGTTAAGGGGTTCGTAGCGCCTCGAGGACTACGCTTGCTTCGCCATCGGCGGAGTGGGCCATCGTGTTCGGGAAGCGCAAATCGTTGGATGCCGTCGCCAGATCCGATGCCGGATCCGACAATCGCAGGCGCATCTTCGGCGAAGCGGACTTTGCGCGGCATGGAGAGCTCTTTCGCGCCGTCGGGATGGGGATCGACCATCCACGCAACGTCGTGGAGACGAGGGAAGATTTCGACCGGCTGATCGCGAAGTCTCTGGAGGACCAGGAGCGCCGCCGCCAGGGGATCGAGGCGGAGCTCCTCGCCAAACACGGCTGCAACAACATCCGTCCCTTCTTCCTGTTCTCCGAAGGCGTCTACAAGACGCAGGCCGGCGACTGGCTGATCCGCGGGATGCGGCTGATGCCCTATGAGGACTGGAACATCACCTATCTGCCGATGGATGCGAAGACGGCCGCGGCCTTGCAGCTGCCGCTGCATCCGCAATGCTCGATCGGCCCGATCGAGGAGGTGATCAACGGCCGCATCTCGGCGCTGTGGGACCAGTTCCGCGAAGCGCTGGATCGCTCGCGCGCGGAGTTCGAACGGACGCAGGACATCGAGGTGCTCGCCCGCTTCAACGCCGGCGTCGACCGGATGCGCGCCGGCATCCTCGAATGGGCGGCCGAGATCACGCCCATGGTCATCGCGCTCATCGCGGACGTGCAGAAGAACGCCTAAGCGGCGCGGCTCTGGCGCGCCTCGCGCCTGCGTGCTATAACCGACAAATGGTCAAGAAGCGTTCGCAGCCGCCAAAGCCTCCGAAAGGCCTGTCCGAGCCCGAAGCCGCATACCGGCACGAAGGGGAGGAGGCCGGCATGCCAAGCGACGCCTGGATCGCGCGCAACAAGGACGCGCTGAACGCAAGCATCCGTGAGGCTCAGGCGCAAATCGCACGTGGTGAGTACTACACGCTCGAAGAGACGATGGCCCGGGTGCGAGCGACGATCAAACGCGTAGCCAAGAAGCCGTGATCTGCCGTGGCTGAGCCCCGGCTTGTTCTTGCCTCGCAAGCCGATGCCGATCTTTTGGCCATCACCGCCTTCATCGCCCAGCGCGACGGGCCCGCGCGGGCGATGAAAGCCACCGAACGCATTTGGAAGACGATGCGCAATCTTGCATTCATGCCTGGAATGGGCCGATGGCAGTCCTACCTCGACGACGGCGTGCGTGCGTTCCCAATCGCGCCATGGACGATCTACTATGCGTCGCGTCTTGACGGCGATGGGATCGAAATTGTCCGCATCATCGACGGCCGCCGCGATCTTCCGGCCGTCTTCAAAAAGAAGAAACCCCGCCGCCGCTAAGGCGCTGCGGCCGGCGTCGCGGCGCCGGCGGCCATACGCCAGCCGCCGGCGTCCTTGCGGAAGACGTGTATGTAGAAGCTCTCCGACACCACCTGCTTGGTGCCGGGCGCGAGGAGGCGCAGATGGCCCGTCACCACCACCGCGCCGGCGATCTCGCGCGCGGTGAGGATGGTGCTCTCGGCCGCAAGCGCGCCGTGCTCGTGGGCGCGCTTGAAGATGGCGAAGAGGTCGTCGCGCGTGACCTGCGCTCCGCCCGCGGTGACGCCGGCAAAGTCGGGCGCGTAGATCCTGTCCAACGTCGCTTCGTCGTCGGCCGCGATGGCCGCGCCGCGCGTCTGTTCGAGCGCCTGCATCTCGGCCTTGAGATCGGCGGCCGCGGCCGGCGCCGTGGCAAGCAGCCACAGGAGAAACCAAATGCGCATGGCGGTTTTCTTATGCGACACTGCCCGGCCCCTGCGAGTGACGATTTCGTGAGCGCCTTCCGGTGAGCCCGTCCCCTTCCAGCCGCGCCGATGTGTTCCTGGTCGAGCACGGCTATGCGCGCACGCGCGCCGAGGCGCGGGAGGCCATCGCCGCGGGCAAGGTGTTCGACGGCGGGCGGCCGGTGCTCAAGCCCTCGCAGCCGCTCAACGAGACCGCGCGCATCCGCTACGAGCGCGCCCATCCGTTCGTGTCGCGCGGAGCATTGAAGCTCGCCGCGGCGCTTACCCGATTCGGCCTTTCGCCGCGTGGCCTGGTTTGCCTCGATCTGGGAGCGTCGACGGGCGGCTTCACGGAAGTGCTTCTGCTGCATGGCGCCGCGAAGGTGTTCGCCGTCGACGTCGGCCGCGGCCAGCTCGATCTCAAGCTCGCGGCCGATCCGCGCGTCGTGTCCGTCGAGCGCGCCAATGCGCGCGAGCTGAAGCCTTTTGTCCCGGCGCCCGAGGCCGTCACCGCGGATTTGAGCTTCATTTCGCTGAAGCTCGCGCTGCCGCCGGCGCTCGACATGGCGGCGCCCGGCGCATGGTTGATCGCGCTGGTGAAACCGCAATTCGAAGCCGGGCGCGAGCACGTCGGCAAGGGCGGCGTGGTACGCGACGAAAGCGTTCAGCAGGCCGTGCTCGACGACATCGCGGCATGGATGCCGTGGGAGGTGACGGGCACGATGGAGAGCCCCGTCAAGGGCGGCGACGGCAATCGCGAATTCCTCATCGCGGCGCGCAAGAGATGAGCGCGCTCTGCATCCATTTCGGCACCTGCGGCGGCTGCGCCTATCAGGACATGCCGGACGCGGCTTATCGCGCACGCAAGCGCGACGCGGTCGTAGACGCGCTTGCGCGCCATGGTGTCGAAGCCAAGGTCGGCGAGGTCGTCACCGTGCCGCCGGGCACGCGGCGGCGCTGCGTGTTCAAGATCAACAACGGCGAGGTCGGATTTCACGCGCGCGCCTCCCACGCCATCGTCGACATGCGCGAATGCCGCGTGCTGACGCCCGGCCTTGTGACGTTGGCGCAGCGCCTGCGCGACATCGCGCCCGAGGTCGGCACGGCCGAAGTGCACGCGACCGAAACCGAGGGCGGCTTCGACCTGTTGCTGCGCTGGCAGCGCAAATCCTCGCCAGCGCTGGTCGCGTTCTTCGCGCGCTGGGCGGCGAAGGCGAAGGTGGCGCGCGTCGTCTTGGGCAACGAGGTGCTCGTCGAGCGCGCCGGGCCGGCATTGCCCATCGCAGAGGTCGATGTGCGCCTTCCGCCGGGCGCCTTCCTTCAGCCGACGCGCGAGGGCGAGGCGCAGCTGCAAAGCGCGGTCACGACTGCGCTCAAAGGCGCCAAGAGGGTCGTCGACCTGTTCGCGGGCTGCGGCACGTTCAGCCTTGCGCTGGCGCGGCGATCCAAGGTGCATGCGGTTGAGCTCGATGGCGCGATGCTCAAGGCGCTGGGCGACGCGGCGCGCGGCGCCAGGGGCCTCAAGCCCGTCACCACCGAGAAGCGCGACCTGTTCAAGCGTCCGCTTCTGGCAAGGGAGCTTGCCGCGTTCGACGCCGCGCTGCTCGATCCGCCGCGGGCGGGAGCTGCGGCACAGACGGCGGAGCTCGCGAAATCCAGGCTCGCAAGGATTGCCTATGTTTCATGCGACGCGGCAAGCTTCGCCCGCGACGCGCGCATGCTGGTGGACGGCGGCTGGCAAATGGGCGAGGTTACGCCCGTGGACCAGTTCCTGTGGTCGGAGCATATCGAGCTTGTGGCATCGTTTTCGCGGAATTGAGCGGGGGCTCATGCGTCTTGTCGTCTGGATCGCGGCGGTTGCCGCAGCGCTGTTCGTCGCTTCCACGGCCGAGGCCGCGGGCGCCTTTGCCGATTGGGGCGCGGTCGTCGTCGCCGGCGACTGGCACGCTCATTCCGGTGCGCCGAGCGAGGTCTTCGACAATGCGCGCCGCGACATCACCGGCAGCCTGGTTGCGATCGGCTTCGCGCCCGACAACATCTTCCAGTTCTCGGTGCGGCCGGAGAACTATCCCGCGCAGGCGCCGCGCCGGTCGGACGCGCAGATCATCGCCACGTCGCTGTGGGATCTCTCCAACCGCACCAATGCGGGATGCATGGCCTATTTCACGTCGCACGGCACGCCCAGCGGCTTCGTGCTGAACGAGGAAATCCTCACGCCGGCCAAGATGAACCGGATGATCACCAACGCCTGCGGCGACCGGCCGACGGTGGTGATCGTGTCGTCCTGCTATTCGGGCCAGTTCGTCCGGCCGCTGGCGGCGGCGAACCGCATGATCCTGACAGCGGCGCGGCCCGACCGCACCTCGTTCGGCTGCGGCGAGAGCGACCGCTACACCTTCTTCGACACCTGCGTGATCCAGAACCTGCAAAGCTCGGGCGACTTCCCCGACCTCGCCAGGAACGTCATCGCCTGCGTCGCGGCGCGCGAGAAGAAGGACCGGGTCTCGCCGCCGTCCGAGCCGCAGGTGTCGATCGGCGCGGACGTGGCGACGACGCTGCCCAGGTGGAAGTGACCTTCTTGGGCATGACCTGAGACCAGGCTTCGACGACGAGCGCGCGCAGCTCGTCGGGCACAAGCTTGGATATGTCGACGTAGGACCAGGTTCCCGTGCCGACTTTGCAGGGCGTGAAGACATCCGGACGGATGTCGAACAACACGATCTGATGCTCGCGCTCCAGCTTCATGATCGTAATTCTGCTCTGCGTCGACCACAATGCGAACATGCGCCCGCGCGCGCGCAACGACGGCTGCCCCATATGCGGGTGCAGCACAACCTCGGGCAAAGCCAGGCCGAAGCGCTCGATGTCGGAAAAGCCAGCCATCATCCAATCTGCGCGCGATGGCGCAGCGCGTGATCCGCGAGCACGAGCGCCATCATCGCCTCGCCCACGGGCACCGCGCGGATGCCGACGCAGGGGTCGTGGCGGCCTTTGGTCATGATCTCGGTCTCGCGGCCCTGGACGTCGACGGTCTTGCGCGGCGCCAGGATCGACGAGGTCGGCTTGACGGCGAAACGCGCCACGATCGGCTGGCCGGTCGAGATGCCGCCCAGGATTCCGCCGGCGTGGTTGGAGAGGAATTTCGGCTTTCCGCGCGCGCCTTTTCGCATCTCGTCGGCGTTCTCTTCGCCCGAGAGAAGGGCGGCGGCGAAGCCGTCGCCGATCTCCACGCCCTTGACCGCGTTGATGCTCATCATTGCCGAGGCGATGTCGGCGTCCAGCTTGCCGTAGACCGGCGCGCCGAGGCCCGCCGGGACACCGTCGGCCACGACTTCGATCACCGCGCCGATGGAGGAGCCGCTCTTACGCACGCCCTCGAGATACTCCGTCCACGGAGCGACGCTTTTCGCGTCGGGGCAGAAGAACGGGTTGCGGCCGACCTCGTCCCATTTCCAGCGCTTGCGCTCGATTCCGTGCGGGCCCACCTGCACCAGCGCGCCGCGGATCCTGACGCTCTTGTAGAGCGAGGCCAGCACCTTGCGCGCCACGGCGCCGGCAGCGACGCGGCTCGCGGTCTCGCGCGCGCTCTGCCGCCCGCCGCCGCGATAGTCGCGCACGCCGTACTTGGCCCAATAGGTGTAATCGGCATGGCCGGGGCGGAACTTGTCGCGGATGTCGCTGTAGTCCTTCGAGCGCGCGTCGACGTTCTCGATCAGCAGCGCGATCGGCGTTCCCGTCGTCACCTGCTGCTTCATCCGCTCGTCTTGGAAGACGCCGGAGAGGATGCGCACCGTGTCGGGCTCGCGCCGCTGCGTCACGAATTTCGAAGTTCCGGGACGGCGGCGGTCCAACTCGGCCTGGATATCGGATTCGACCAGTGGGATGCCCGGCGGACAGCCGTCGATGACGCAGCCGATCGCCGGCCCGTGGCTCTCGCCGAAGGTCGTCACACGGAACAGGCGGCCGAAAGAGTTGTGCGACATCTGGTTTTCCGACTGGGCTATTCGCCGAAGTAAGCCTCGCTCCCGCCCGACAATCGCATGATTCCGGCGTGAGGAGGTTTGTAGCTTTTCGTCTGCTCCGGCGTAAGGCCCAGGTACTGCGCGCGGACCGCTCTCACCGGTCCGTAATGGCTGACGATCACGGCATTGCGCGTCAGCGTCGGAAGGAACCGTCCGATCCGCTCGTGCAGAAGCGCCCAGCTCTCGCCATTCGGGCGCACGTAGTGCCAGTCGTCGCCGTCGCCGGGACCGTCCGGCGCTTTCGCCGCGATCTCCTCGCGCGTCAGCCATGTGTGATCGCCGAAATGGATCTCCATGAGGCGATGATCGGCGCGATATCCGGTCGCCGGCAGGCCGGCCGCCTCGCGCAGCAGCTCCATCGTGCAGCAGGTCCGGTGCAGCGGGCTGGCGAAGAAATCGAACGCCGACAGATCGCCCGCGACCTCACGAAGAAGCTTTCCGTTGTCGTGCGCCTGCTTGCGGCCGTTCGCGGTCAGCGGAGAGTCGTCCCATGCCGCCGCGCGTCCGGCGATGTTGTGCTCGCATTCGCCGTGACGAACGACATAGAGCGTCAGATCGCGGAAATCCGCCATGCCTATTCGCCGAAGTAAGCTTCGTTTCCGCCGGACAGTCGCATGATTCCGGCGTTGGGCGGGTGGTAGTCGAGCGCGTCCTGGCGCGTGAGCCCCAGCACATGCATGCGGATCACGCGCGCGGGGCCCGCATGGGTGACGAGCACGGCGTCGCGCGCTAGCCCGTCCAGGAAGCTTGCGACGCGGGCGAGCAGCATCGCCATGCTCTCGCCGTTCGGTCGCGCATAGTCCCAGTATTGCGCGCCCAGATGGCCGATCTCACGGGGCAGCTTCCAGGTGTCGTCGCCCATGTCGATTTCCATCAGCCGCCGGTCGGCGCGATAGAGGAGGGGATCGAGACCCGCCGCCTCGCGCAGCAATTCCATCGTCGTGGCCGCGCGGTGCAGGGGGCTGGCGACGAAATCGAGCGCGGCGAGGTCGGGCGCGAGCTCGCGCAGCAGCCGGCCGTTGGCATGCGCTTGGCTGCGCCCGCGCTCCGTCAGCGGGGAGTCGTTCTGTGCCGCCACGCGGCCCTCGACGTTGTGCACGCATTCGCCGTGGCGCACGACGTAGAGGGTGAAAGGGCTCATCGTTCTCTCGTGTCGTGGCCCGCGACTGCGGGCCATCCAGGTGAGCGTCCAGCGTAACGTCGAAAGGCAGGGCAACGTCAACTGGGCGGCCCGCAGTCGCGGGCCGTGACAGCTTAGGGTTCGTCCCAGCGCTTGATCTTGTGGCCGCGCACGCGGAACACGGTGCCCTGCGGCTCGTCGAGGTCGGACATCTCCTGCGCGGTCAGGCCCAGGAACAAGCCGCGCAGGATGCGCGTGAAGGCGCCGTGGCTGATCGCAAAGGTGTCGCGCTTGAGGCTTCTGATCCAGCTCTCGGCGCGCTTGGTCACGTCGGCATAGCTCTCGCCGCCGGGGACGCGATAGTTCCACTTGTCGGCGTTGCGCTTGTCGTAGAAGGCGGGATCGAGCGCGCGCGCTTCGTCGTGGGTGAGACCGTCCCATTTGCCCAGGTCGATCTCCGTGACGCGCTTCTCGATGCGATAGCCCGTGGCGGGAAGACCCAGGTGCTCGCGCACGATGCGCATCGTCAGCCGCGCGCGCTCCATCGGGCTGACCACATAGGCCAGCGCCCCGGGATCGTCGACGTGCTCTTTAAGGATCTTGGCAAGACGCTTGGCCTGCTTATGGCCCTTGGACGTCAGCGGCGTGTCGATGGTATGGCCCTGGAAGCGCCCCGCGACATTGGCCTCGGTCTCGCCGTGACGGGCGAAGTAGAGGGTGAGGCCTTCGGGAAGCTCGAGCACTATTTTACGGGATATTGCTTGTTGTAAAGCGTCAGCGACCAGGTATCGCCGTCATGGCTCATCGTCGTGCTGCCCGGCGTGCCGGAGCTCTTGTAAGCGACGGCGACGCTGCTGCAGTCGCTCGACGGCGTCATCGTCGAGACGCTCACCTTCGTGCCGGTCTCGTCGGGGCCGTAGATCGCCGAGAGCGCGTCCTTGATGGACTTGGCGACCACGTCGCGCGAGGGCAGCGACGCGGGGCAGGACGAAAGCGAGCCGCTGCCGTCGCCCGACGACGCCTGCTGTTGCTGCGCCGGCTGGGCGTTGTCCTGCACGAAAGGCGAGCTCTGCTGCTGCTGTTGCGCCTGTTGCTGCGCGTCCTTGCGGCCGCAGCCCGCGACCGCAAGCGCCGCCAGCGCGACGATCAGTATACGGCGCATCATTCCGACCTTCCGACGTTGATGTCGGGTGCGTCCTCGGCCTTCATGCCGACGACGTGATAGCCCGCATCGACGTGCAGGCACTCGCCGGTCACCGCGCTGCCGAGATCGGAAAGCAGGAACAGGCCGGCGTTGCCGACCTCCTCGATGGTCACGTTGCGGCGCAGCGGCGAGTTATGCTCGTTCCATTTCAGGATATAGCGGAAGTCGCCGACGCCCGAGGCGGCCAGCGTCTTGATCGGCCCGGCCGAGATCGAGTTCACGCGGATCGCGCGCTTGCCGAGGTCCTCGGCCATGTAGCGCACGCTGGCCTCGAGCGCCGCCTTGGCCACGCCCATGACGTTGTAGTGCGGCATGACCTTCTCGGCGCCGTAATAGGACAGCGTCACCATCGAGCCGCCGTTCGGCATCATCTTCTCGGCGCGCTGCGCCACCGCCGTGAACGAGTAGCACGAGATGTCCATCGTCATGCGGAAGTTCTCGGCCGTGGTGTCGATGTAGCGGCCCTTGAGCTGGTCCTTGTCGGAATAGGCGATGGCGTGGACGACGAAGTCGATCGTGTCCCAGACTTTCCTGAGCTCCTCGAACATGCCGTCGAGCGAGCCCTGGTTGGAGACGTCGCAATCGATCAGCGCCTTGGGCCCCAAGGGCGTCACCAGCGGCACCACGCGCTTCTTGAAGGCGTCGCCCTGATAGGTAAAGGCGAGCTCGGCGCCGGCAGTGTGCAAGGCTTCCGCGATGCCCCAGGCGATGGAGCGGTCGTTGGCCACGCCCATGACCAGGCCGCGCTTGCCCTTCATAAGGCCGCTGCTAGTGGACATGCTGGTGGTCATTGGGGGGATGACTCCTGGATCGCCGGGCGAAGGGTTCCGGCTAAGGGGGTTTGGGGGCAAAATCAAGCGTTTCGGCTAACGTGACGGAAGCGTCACATTTGCGGTTGACGGCTGGGGGGCTGCGGCCCACATCTTGGCGTGGAAAGAGGCGGGGAACGGTCATGGGGAAGGCGATCCGCTGGGCGCTGCTGGTCGTGGCGGTCCTGGCCGGCATGGCTCTGGGATACCGCGCTTGGCGCCAGCACCAGAACGCGGTCGCGCTCGCCATCGGGACCCCGAACGGCGTCCAGGAGGCGATGTTCGTGCCTGCGGGCGGCATCGACCAATGGATCGAGATCCGCGGCGAGGACCGCCGCAACCCGGTGATCCTGTTCCTGCATGGCGGTCCGGGCGCGTCGGTGACGGCGCTCTCCAGCCTGTTCCGGTCCTGGGAGAAGCATTTCACGGTGGTCATGTGGGACCAGCGCTGCGCCGGCAAGACATTTGCGCGGGGCGGCGCGGACAGCTGCAAGGGCATGAGCATCGAAAGCGTGGCGCGCGAGGGCAACCAGATCGCGGAGTTCCTGCGGCGCCGTCTGCACCAGGACAAGATCGTCGTGCTGGGCCACAGCTGGGGCACGATGATCGGCCTGCGCATGATCCACGACCGGCCCGATCTCTATTCGGCCTATGTCGGCACGGGGCAGGTGGTCTCGATCGCCGAGAAGGAGCCCATCATCTATCGCGATGCGCTCGCGCGCGCTCGTGCCGCGCATGACGAGGACGGCGTGAAGGCGCTGCAGGCGGTCGGCCCGCCGCCCTACAAGACCTTCCAGGACGAGGAGGTCGAGCGCGACTGGTCGGAGCGCTATGACATTCCGCCGGAGCGCGACTTGCGCAGCAACATGACTCCGCTGGTCCTGTTCGCGCCGGGCTGGTCGATCTGGGACACCTATCAGACCTTCGAGCGCGCGCAGCACTATGCCGAGGCCGCGACCTTCGACGCCGACAAGGGCTACGACGCGCGAAAACTCGGTCCCGATTTCGCGGTGCCCGTCTACGTCTTCAACGGCGAGCGCGACGCGATCACGCCGACGGCCTTGGCGCGGCGCTGGTACGACGGCATTCGCGCGCCGAAAAAGGACTTCGTGGTATTGAAGGACGGGCATTCCGCCGTCCTCACCGCGCCGGACGCGTTCCTGGACGCGCTCGTCACCCATCTGCAACCGGGAGCAACGCATGGATAAGATCGAGACACAGGGCTTCGACAAGGCGCGGCTGGACGTCGTGGGTCCGCTGTTGCAGGGCGTCGTCGATGCCAGCGACCTGTCGGGCATCGTCGCGATGGTGTGGCGCAGGGGCGAGATCGTGCGCCTCGACACCGTGGGCAAGCGCGACATCGCGAACAATTTGCCGATGCAGCGCGACACGCTGTTCCGCATCGCCTCGATGAGCAAGCCCATCACCTCGGTCGCGACGATGATGCTGCTGGAGGAGGGCAAGCTCGCGCTCGAGGACCCGATCGCGAAATGGCTGCCCGAGTTCGAGACCATGCGCGTGCTGAAGAGCCCCACGGGCGCGCTCGACGACGCGTTGCCCAGCCCGCGCCCGATCACGGTCGAGGACCTGCTCACCCATCGCGCGGGCCTCGCCTACGGATTCACCTCGAGCGGCCCCATCGCCAAGGCGCATGAGGAGACGCTGGGCTCGCCGCTCGACGTGCCTTACACGCCCGACGACTGGCTGCGCCGGTTGGCGAGCCTGCCGCTCACCTACGCGCCGGGCACGCAGCTTCACTACAGCCATGCGACCGACGTGCTGGGCTTCCTGGTCGGACGCGTGGCGGGCATGGATTTCCGCGCGTTCCTGATGCAGCGGCTGTTCGGGCCGCTGGGCATGAAGGACACCGACTTCCATGTGCCGCCGTCGAAGCGCTCGCGCCAGGCGGTGCTCTATCAGCGCGACGCGACCAGCGGGAAGCTGCATCCCTTCGCCATGCCGAACTACGACGATCCGCCGGCCTTTGCGGGCGGCGGTGGCGGCTTGATCTCGTGCCTCGACGACTATCTCGCCTTCGCGCGGATGATGCTGAACAAGGGCGAGCTCGACGGGCGGCGCTACCTGAAGCGCGAGACGGTCGAGATGATGTGCACCAACCGCCTCACGGAAGCGCAGCGCCAGGTCCCGTTCTTGGGGTTGCCGTTCTGGACCGGCATGGGCTTCGGGCTCGGCGTCTCGGTCGTCATGGACGCGCAGAAGCACGAATGGATGGGCGCCGCCTCGAACGGCACCTTCGGCTGGCCCGGCGCCTTCGGCACCTGGTGGCAGGCCGACCCCGAGAAGGAGATGATCCTGATCTTCCTGATCCAGGACTATGTGCCGCTCACCTCAGACATCGCCGGCCGCGCCGTCACCGGCGCGCGCGTCGCATGCCCGATGTGGCAGAAGATGGTCTACGGGGCGTTGAGGTGACGCTCGCCGCGCCCTTTGCGCCCCGACAACCCCGCGCCTTTCGCTCTCAGCAGCTGGCGAGCAGGTTGAACCGAAGGTCCATTGGAACCAGAGTCACGGCCTGAAACGTGTAGACGCGAATCTGATTGGGCGCGTTTTCGTTGCGGCCCGCAACCACGTAGCCGGGGACGACCGATGAATGGCCTGTGTGCGCGGCGAGCGTGACATTGGCCGCGCAGCTCGAGACGTCCTGGTTGAACTGCACGCGATAGATTCCGGTGCCTACGTGAAACACGGCCAGGACGTTTCGGTTGGCGCCCAGCGAGCCGTCGGAGTCGACGATCGCGAAGCCGCCGGTAGACGGCGCGCCGGGTGCCTGTGCTGCGGCCTGCGAGCCGGCCAACAGCAATCCTGTCGCCGCTGCGAGGACGCAGCGACGTGCGCTGATGAACATAGAAGACCTCCACTCTGTTGTTGGGTGCGCGCGATCAATTGATCATGCGCCACCGAGCGTCATAACGCAGAGGTTGAAGCAGAAGTTGCATACGTCGCGCTGGCGGCGCAGTTAAGATGCGCTAACCGCGCGAGCGCGGGTCGTAGGCGTTGTTCCAGCCCTTGACGAAGCTCTTGAGCGCCTCGTCCGGCTTGTCGGGCAGGGCGACGACGAGCTTCACATAGAGATCGCCGGCGGGCTCGGCGCCGCCCGCGGGTATGCCCTTGCCTTTGAGGCGCAGCGTCGAGCCGGTGTTGGATCCTGCGGGCACCGAGAGCGACACGGGGCCGGTCAGCGTCGGCACCGGCACCTTTCCGCCCGCCACCGCCTCTTGAAGCGTGATGGGAAGATCCATCCGCAAGTCACGGCCATCCCTGGTGAAATAGGGGTGGGCCGAGACCGAGACCTGGATCATCACGTCGCCCGGCGGGCCGCCTTTGCGCCCCGCGCCGCCGCGGCCCTTGAGCCGGATCTGCTGGCCATCGCGCAGCCCGACCGGAATCTTGACGTCGATCTGCTCGCCGTTGGGAAGCTGGACCCGCCGCTCCGCGCCGCGCGCCGCCTCCTCGAAGCTGACGGTGATGGCGACCGAGAAGTCCTGGCCCTGACGCGGCTGCTGGCGGCCGCGTCCGCCCAGGCCCCCCAGCAGGTCGCTGAACAGGTCCTCGGCGCTGAAGCCTTGTTGCGCGCGGTCGTTGCCCTGGTCGGTCCAGGTGAAATGGAAGTCGCCGGGTCCCCCACCTTGGCCGCCGCCCTGGCGTCCGCCGCCAAAGGGACCGCCGCGGAAGCCGTGCGCGCCCGGATCGAAGCCGCGCGGATTGCCGCCTGCGTCGATCTCGCCGGCGTCGAACTTGGCGCGCTTGTCCTTGTCGCCGACGATATCGTAGGCGGCGCTGATCTCCTGGAACTTCTTCTGTGCCGCCGCGTCGCCGCCCTTGGTGTCGGGATGATGCTTCTTGGCGAGCGAACGGAAGGCCTTTTTGATCTCGGCCTCGCTCGCTTTCTTGCTAACCCCCAGGACGTCGTACGGATCGCGCATGATTCACCCAATATAGGCAGGAACGCGCGATTTTCTATGGCGGCGGCAAGGTCGCGAGGCGCTGCTTCGCCGCGTCGTAGCCGGCATCGGCGGCGGCCTGGTAGAGCTTGCGGGCCTTGACCGGGTCCTTGTCCACGCCGTTGCCCTGCTCGTACATCTCGCCCAGCTCGAAGGCTGCGACCGGGTGGCCGGCATCGGCGGCGCCGGCGAGCCAGGGCAAAGCCGCTTTGGGGTCGGGCGGCCCGGCCTCGCCCTTGAGCAGCATCTCGCCCAGGTCGGCCGCCGCGGTCGCGAGCCCGCCGGTGGCGGCGCGGGCATACATCGCCTCCGCCGCCTTGGGGTCCTTCGCCACGCCTTCGCCCTTGCGCAGCATCAGCGCCACGTTGCGCATCGCCGCCAGGTCGCGGTCGTCGATCGAGGCGAAGAGCCGATAGGCCGCGGCATAGTCCTTGGCGTCATAGGCCGCGACACCCGCGTCGAAGGTCGTCTTCGTGGCGGCGACGTCCTCGGCCGACGAGGCGCAGGCGGCGAGGGCGAGACAGGCGGCGAGAAGCGTCGCACGAAAGAACACGGACATGGCCGGCTCGACTTTCTCAGCCCGTCACTCGGCCGCAGCTTGGTCTTGTTGGAGAATGAGACGCGCTATGAATTCGGTCTTGGCCGAAGCGTGTTGGATGTCATAACCGACCGGTTGCCCGTCGTCGCCCACGTCCAGCATGATGTCAGGCTCGATTTCCACCGTGCGCGCGCTGGGCAACGGCCGCACCTCGACATAGAGGCTGTCGCTGGATTTGTCGTAGCGGGTCTTCATGGCGAAAAGTCTTCGTCCGTAAAGGCGTTGTGGACGGTTTCCCCGTCGGACAATAGCACGACGCGAAGATAGCACCCCAGGCTTTCCGAGTAACCATAAAGGCGTATCCGCCCGTCGGGCTGTGCCGAGCGCCGTTCCGGCTGCGCCAAGATCCGGCGGATTTCCAACGGATCGAGATAGGGACGGCGAGGCAGAACATCGAAGGCGAAATAGCGCGTCCGCCAGAACGGCGGCGGCGGAAGTCTTTCCGGTTCGTCTTTCGCCAAAAGCGTACCGTTGGTTGAGGTTGCCCATGCTATCAGGCATCGGCTTTGCTCGGCAAAATTTAGATGCTATCCGAACCCCCATGAGCGAGATCGGCGGACCTTTGGACGACGGCGGGATTGCGGTCAAAGACGACCCCTTCGCGCTGTTCGACGCCTGGATGGACGAGGCGAAGAAGACCGAGCCCAACGAGGCCAATGCCATGGCGGTGGCGACGGTCGACGCTCTGGGCCGCCCCAACGTGCGCATGGTGCTGCTGAAGGAGGCGGGGCCGGCCGGCTTCGTCTTCTACACCAACACCGAGAGCGCCAAGGGCAACGAGCTGGCCGCGCACCCCTTTGCCGCGATCGTGCTGCATTGGAAGACGCAGCGCCGCCAGGTGCGTGCGCGCGGCGCCGTCACGCCCGTCAGCGAGGCCGAGGCCGACGCCTATTTCGCCTCGCGCCCCAAGGACAGCCAGATCGGCGCCTGGGCCTCGGCGCAGTCGCGCCCGATGGAAGGCCGCTTCGCCTTCGAGAAGGAGATCGCCAAGGTCGCGGCGAAATACGCGCTGTCGAAGGTGCCGCGGCCGCCGCATTGGTCGGGCTATCGCATCGCGCCCTTCGAGATCGAGTTCTGGCGCGACCGTCCGTTCCGCCTGCACGACCGCCTTGTCTACCGCAGGGACGCGCACGACAAGCCCTGGCGCACCGAAAGGCTGTTCCCATGATCGCGATCGACGCGCGCGACGCATCGAGCGGTGCCGGGCTGATGCGCCGCGCGGCGCTCGCCTCGCTCGGCGTGTCGGTCTTCCTGGTGGCGATCAAGACCTTCGCCTATTTCACCAGCTGCTCGGTGTCGGTGCTGGCGTCGCTGGCGGATTCCGCACTCGATCTGTTCACCTCGGTGCTCAATCTCGTGGCGATCCGCTCCGCGCTCACGCCCGCCGATGCGGAACACCGCTTCGGCCACGGCAAGGCCGAGCCGCTGGCGGGGCTGGCGCAGGGAGCCTTCATCGCGGGCTCGGCGACCTTCCTGATCGTGCAGGCGGGCTTGCGGCTGTTCGATCCCGAGCCGGTGGAGGAGGAGGGCACCGCACTCCTCATCATGGGCATATCGATCGCCTTCGCGCTCGGCCTGGTGCTCTATCAGCGCTATGTCGTGACCCGCACCGGCTCGATCGCCATCGGCGCCGACCGCATGCACTATCTGGGCGACATCGCGACCAATGCCGGCGTCATCCTGGCGCTCGGCCTGGTCTGGACCCTGGGCTGGCAGGCGGCGGATCCGATCATCGCCATCGTGGTCGCGGGCGTCTTGACCTGGAGCGCCTGGGGCGTGTTCCGCCAGAGCTACGACCAGCTCATGGACCGCGAGCTGCCGGACGCCGAGCGCGAGAAGATCATCAAGATCGTCATGGACCACGACGAGGTGCGCAACATGCACGACCTGCGCACGCGCGCGGCCGGCGTGAACGCCTTCATCCAGTTCCATGTCGAGCTCGACCCGCATATCAGCCTGGTGCGCGCGCACGAGCTGTCCGACGAGGTCGAGCGCTCGCTCTGCGCCGAGTTCCCGCATGCCGAGGTGATCATCCACCAGGACCCGGCGGGCTATGAGATGGCGGTGTCGTGAGGACGGCGGCGCTGGCGCTCATCGCCGCGCTCGCCGCGAGCCCGGCATCGGCCCAGCTGATCGCGACCGGCGCGACCTGCCGCAACATATGGGATCCGTCGCGCATTCTCGCGCACAAGCAGGACGGCGCCATGCTGCGCCTGTGCACCTTCAAGAACGGCAGGGTCGAGTCGGCGAAGGTGTTCGAAGCGCCGCGAAAGACGGCCGCGAACGTCTGCGTGGTGACGTCCGAGGATGTCGAAATCCGCAGGCGCCGCAACGGTTCGTATTACCAACATTCCGAAGACCCGACCACGAACGATCAGCGCATGATGCCCGCCGGAAGCGGCCCTTGTCCGCGCGCGGACGACGAGCGCTATCTCTGGGCCAAAGGCACGCCGGACGGCGTGTTCCTGGCGCTGCTCGAGATGTGGAAGACGATGCACGAGACGCCGTCGTCCTTCGACGGCTTTCTGGCAATGAAAGACGAGCGCGACAGGTCCGGCGCGGTGCGAAGGGATCTCTCGGACCCCGCGGTCTCGGCGCGGCTGGTGCTCACCGGCATCTTCGCGCAAGGGGACTCCTTCAAGCTCATCATCCACGACAAGGCCGACTGGTACGAATGGACCGAGCTCGACGTCGACTGGACGCCCGAGGGCTGGCGGATCGTCGGAATAGATTTTCCGGCCATATGACGCGGCGCCCAAACTCCTCTAGACTGCCGCCATGGCGAGCAACGAAGAGCAACGCACCCTGATCCTGACCGGGGCGAGCCGCGGCATCGGCCACGCCACCGTCAAGCGCTTCTCGAGCGCGGGCTGGCGCGTGATCACCTGCTCGCGGCATGCCTTCCCGGAGAACTGCCCCTGGGCCGCGGGGCCCGAGGACCACATCCAGGTCGACCTGGCCGACCCCGCCGACACGCTGCGCGCGGTGGGCGAGATGCGCGAGCGGCTCAAGGACGGCAAGCTGCACGCGCTGGTCAACAACGCGGCGATCTCGCCCAAAGGCTCCGCCGGCGACGACGTCAGCGGCGGCGGCGACACGCGCCTCGACACCCTGGCCACGACGATGGAAGCGTGGCGGGCGGTGTTCGAGGTGAACTTCTTCTCGACGGTGTGGCTCGCCAAGGGCCTGCGCGACGAGCTTGCGCGCGCGCACGGCGCCATCGTCAACGTGACCTCGATCGCGGGCTCGCGCGTGCATCCCTTCGCCGGCAGCGCCTATGCCACCAGCAAGGCGGCGCTGGCCGCGCTCACGCGCGAGATGGCGGCCGACTTCGGACCCTTGGGCGTGCGCGTCAACGCCATCGCGCCGGGCGAGATCGACACCGCGATCCTCTCTCCCGGAACCGAGAAGCTGATCGAGGCGATCCCGATGCGCCGGCTGGGCCTGCCGGAAGAGGTGGCCAAGGCGATATATTATTTGTGTACGGATCAATCTTCCTACGTCACCGGCGCCGAGCTGCATATCAACGGCGGACAGCACGTCTGATCGTGCGAAGCGCCTGCGGCGCTCAACCACACGGCGAGAGCGACGGTTTTGCCCGATGTTCGTTTCGGCCAACGGTTGCGCGTTTTCGCCAATAGGTGCTCGTTTCGGCCAATGAAAGCGGCGGTTCGCGATCTCGCGCCACTCGCGAACTTGCCCTACGCTCTTTTCACGCAGCATCGCGCAACACAGGGGTAGATCATGACACTCGGCACCATCCGCGGCGGCCTTCTCGCCGCGTCCGCACTCGTCGTCCTCTTCGCCGGGTCCGGCCCGGCATCCTCCGCCCCCGCGTCGCACCGCTTCGCGCCCGGCGCGTCGGACCGCAAGCTCAGCCTGCTCTGGGATCAGACCGGCGACGATTCCGGCTTCGGGACCATCTCGCAGGCGACGGGCAACACGCTCGCGACCCAGGCGGCGGACGATTTCACGGTCTCCGACAACGTCGTCTGGAGGATCAACGAGGTCGACGTCATCGGCATGACGTTCAACGGCTCGGGGCCGCAGACCGTCGACGTCGTCTTCTACAAGGACAAGCATCACAAGCCGGGCGCGGTGAAGGCGAGCGGCACCTTCGCAGCCAAGGGCGATGATCCCGGCACGTTCGTCGTCGATCTCGGCAAGAACGGCGTAAAGCTCAAGCCCGGCCATTACTGGATCTCGGTCGTCGCCAAGATGGATATCGGCCAGGGCGAATGGCATTGGCAAAACCAGACCACCGGCACCGTCGAAGGCGATCCCGCGATGTGGCAGAACCCCGGCGGCGGCTTCGGCAGCAGCTGCACGACCTGGACCGTCGAAAGCGAATGCGGCCAAGGCACGCTCGGCGATCATATGTTCGCGCTCAAGGGCAGGGTGAAGGTGAAGCTGAAATAGGGCTGTTACCGATCGCCCGCGGGGGCCGGCTGCTTTGCGCTGCGCTTTAGCGCCGATATGCTGGCCCCATGCTCTCCACCCTCACCAAATCCCCCGGCATGCTGTGGGGCCTTGCAGTCCGCGGCGCATCCGCCGTGCGGCTGATCGAGGACAACGCGGCCGAGGCGCTGACGCGGCCGCACGATTGGGCGTGGCTGCATTTCGCGCTGTCGGATCACCGCGCGCGGCGCTTCATCGAGAGCTTCGACGCGGCGCCGGCCGCGGCGCGCGAGCTCCTGCTGTCGGGCGAGACGCGGCCCCAGCTGCATCTGTCGCCCGGCTGCGCCTATGGCGTGATCCCCGACTTCGAGAAGGACTTCGACGAGCGCTCGATCGAGCCCGGCTCGATCGCCTTCTGGCTCGACGCGCATCATCTCTTCACCACGCGCCATGATCCGATGCGCGTCGTCGACGAGGTGCGCGAGGAGATGCAGGCCGAGCCCGCGCCGGCGCCGGCCGACGTCTTCGTGCGCCTGAACGAGCGTTACGTGGAGATCGCCGAGAAGCGCTTCGCGGTGCTGGCGCGCTGGCTCGACCGCCTCGAGGACCGCGTGCTGGCCGACCGCGGCGAGCTCGACCGCGCGACGCTCGGCCCCGTGCGGCGCGAGATCGCGCGCTTCCATCGCGAGTTCGCGGCGCTGCGCGCCTCCTATCACCGCGCCATGACGGCGACGGGCAAGGGCGGCGAGCGGGGCGACAACCCGGTCGCGCGGCACCTGGCCGAGCTGCTGCAAACCGCCGATGACTTCGATCGCGACGCCGCGGGCCTGGCCGAACGCGCGCGCCTGCTGTCGGAAGAGATGGACACCCGCATCGCGGCGGCGACCAACCGCTCGCTCCAGACGCTGACCATCATCTCGACCTTGCTTCTGCCGCCCACCTTCATCGTCGGCGCCTTCGGCATGAACCTGCCCGCGATCCCATGGGCGGGCGGTGCAGGCGGCTTCTGGTGGGCGGTGGGATTGTGCGTCGCGGTGGTCGCGGGCTCGTGGGCGCTGCTCAAGCGCTATGGGATATTGTAGGCGGCGCGCCCGCCCTCCAGCCAGGCCTTGAGCTCGGGCGTGAGCTTTTCGCGCGACACGCGCTCGTAGAGCGCCCGGCTCTCGTCGTCGAGCACCTCGCGCCATTCGCCCATGCGGCCTTTGCGGAAGAAGTCCGCGTTGCTCGCCCATTCGCCGAAATGCGCGCCGGGCGCCGCGCGGTCCGCCTCGCGCTTCATCGACGAGAAGCGCGCGGCTTCGACAAGGCCGGGCCAGCGCGCCTCGTCGACAGGGATGTTCAGCGCCGCGGACAGGCGCCGCATCTCGCCGTCGAGGTCGGCCATCAGATCGGCATAGTGCAGGAACACGATGTTGGGGAGCGCGCGGTGCCGCCAATAGGTATCGGCGAGATAGAGCACCGAGCCGATCGGGAAACCGTCCCACATCCACGGCTTCGGCCCCGTCGCGATCCACATCTTGAAGCGCACGTTCGGATCCGTCGGAAGCTGAAGACCCTGGGGCAGCCCGGCGCGCTCGGCGGCGTCGCGCCGCGTCGCCTCGGACAGGTTCTTGATGTGATCCATGCCGGAGAGGAACGCGTCGCGCGGATCACGGCCGCAGAACACGTAGGTCGCCTCGTCGTGGTAGGGCAGGCCGTCGAGCGGCGTATGCGTCTTGACGATGCGGCGGAAGGCTTGGGCCTCGTAGTTGGCGAGAATGTCGTCGAGCGGTTCGTTGTTGCGCTCGATCCAGCGCGTGAGCCGGGTCAGCGGTTGCGGGAAGTCCGGCGTCTGGTGCACCAGCAGGGCGCAGATCATCTGCGTCCAGGTCGTGCCGCATTTGGCGGGCGTCGCGACGACGATGTCGCCGGCGCGCGGGCGGAACGCGTCCCAGCGCCGGCTGTCATAGATGAAGTCGGTGTAGTCGTGGATGCGTTCAGGTCGGGACATGGCGGCGGGCGAGGTTGGGCAGGAACGCGGCCAGGATACCGAGCAGCGGCAGGAACGAACAGACGAGATAGACGAATTCGATGCCCTTGAGGTCGGCGAGCCAGCCGAGCGCCGCGGCGCCCAGCCCGCCCATGCCGAAGGACAGTCCGAAGAACAGGCCCGACACCGTGCCCAGCCGCGCCGGCACCAGCTCCTGGCCATAGACGACGATGGCGGGGAAGGCGCTGGCGAGCGTGGCGCCCGCGCAGGCGCTGAGCACGCCGGTCCAGAACAGGTTGGCGTGCGGCAGCGCCAGCGTGAAAGGCAGCGCGCCGAGCACCGAGAACCAGATCAGGTATTTGCGCCCGAAGCGGTCGCCCAGGGGGCCGCCGACGAAGGTGCCCGCCGCGACCGAGGCCAGGAACAGGAAGAGATGCAGCTGCGCGTCGCGCACGCTCAAGTGAAACTTCTCGATCAGATAGAAGGTGAAATAGCTCGACAGGCTGGCGAGATAGACGAACTTCGAGAAGATCAGGATCACCAATATCGCGAGCGAGCGGACGACCACCGGCCGCGGCAGCTTCGACGGACCGGCGGCGAGGTGCGCGGATCTCGCGCGCGCCATGCCATGGGTGCGGTACCACAGCCCGACGCGCCACAAGACGAAGATCGCGATCGCGGCCAGGCCGGAGAACCATGCGACCGCGCCCTGTCCTTCGGCCGCGACGATGGCGGCGGCACCGAGCGCGCCCAGCGCGCTGCCCGTGTTGCCGCCGAGCTGGAACATGGCTTGCGCGAAGCCGCGGCGTGCGCCCGCCGCCATATGGGCGACGCGCGAGCTTTCGGGATGGAACACGCTCGAGCCCATGCCGACCATCGCCGCGGCGACGAGCAGGACCGCGTAGGAATGCGCAAAGGCCAGCAGCACAAGGCCCAGGAACGTCGATACCATTGCGATGGGCAGCGCGAAGGGCACCGAGCGGCGGTCGCCGTAGAGCCCGACGAGGGGCTGCAGCAGCGACGAGGTCACCTGGAAGGTCAGGGTGACGAGGCCGATATGCGCGAAGTCGAGGTCGAGCGCCGCCTTCAGGTTCGGATAGATCGCCGGCAGCAGCGACTGCATCATGTCGTTCAGCATGTGGCAGAACGCGATGGCGAAGATGACGGGATAGACGGTGGGGAGGGGAGACGGCGCGGCGGCGGGCCGGGGCGCAGGCGTGACGGGGTCAGACATGGTGGGAATCGGGCGTGACGGGCTGGGACGGGGCGGGCCGGGACATGGCACGCCTTCTGCGCCCGTTCGGCTCCCCGATCAATCGCGCTTTTGGGCGGTGCGGCCATGCGCTACACTTTCGCGCATGAGTTGCTCCAAAGGATCGCCATGAAGCGTCTAGCACTGCTTTTCGCCCTGCTCTCCCTGCCGGCTTCGGCGCATGTGCTGAGCAACGGCCGCATCACACTGACGCTCGCCGATCCCGCCAAGGGCCAGACCACGACCATGGACCGGGTGGATTCGATCGCGTGGAAGGACAGCGCCGGCGACATCATCTCCGACTACGTCTCCAATGGCGGAGCGGCGAAATGCGGCGACCCGTCGGAGTTCTTCGGCCAGTCCTACGGCGACGTCGACGGCGCGACGCTGCTGATGGTGGTGCAAGGTGCGGCCGCGCGCTGGACCAGCGCCGATCAGTTCCATGGCACGTCGCAGACGCGCGGCGGCGACGCCTGCGCGACGCTGAGCGGGCGGACCAATACGGCCTATACGCTGTTCACGGCCTCGACCCGGCACAACATGGTCAAGGTCGTGCGCACCTTCACCTTCTCCAAGGCGGCGCGAAACCAGGCCTTCAACCTGCGCGCCTATGCGCCGCGGCTTTCGCTCAACGGCTACAACAGCGTCATGTACAGCACCTCGACCAGCTCCGCGTTCCGGTTCCCGGTGTCGGATTGTCCGACGGCTTGCGTGAGGGCGGACTGGGACGGCCGGTGGTTCGCGGTGGATGGCGGGAACTTCCGCGGTATCGGCATGCTCGTGATCCGCGATCCGTCCTCGACCGCGCCCGCCACGCTCGACGGCGATTTCGACAGCTTCTCGAACTCGAACGTCACGTCGATCGTGCTGACGCGTCCAAGCAGCGGCTGGCGCGGCACCGTCACCGAAACCGAGTATCTATGCTTCTACGATCCGGAGACCTGGTCCATCGGCCGCCAGGGCGGTGGCCAACTGCCCAAGGGCTGCGCGCTGCCGTAAGCAGCCTTGCGCAGTCTTCGCCGCGCGCCGCAGCGCGTCCGCGATCTTGGGCATCAGCGATTCCGGGTTGTAGGGCTTGCTGACCACCGGCACGCGCGCGAAGCGCTCGGGGAACTCGATGTTCTTGCCATAGCCGGTAGCGAAGACGATCGGCACGCCGATGGCGATCAGCCGGTCGGCGATGAGGAAGCTGGATTCGCTGCCCAGGTTCACGTCGAGGATGGCGAAGTCGGCCGGGCCTTTCTCGATCTCGCGCAGCGCCGCGCTGACGCTCGGCGCGACGGGGCTTGAACCGGGTTTCTGCCGTCGCCATCTCCACCGCAGGTGGTCTACGCGAAGAAGGCTCAGATTCCCGTGACGTCGTACAGATGTACAGAAGGCGCCTTGCACCGCGGCGATTTATTCCGGCCTTTTTCAAGCTTGATCAAAGGGTTGAATGACGTTTTGCCGGAATTGAATTCGAAAAGTCGATGCCGCTTGCAGAGGTACAGATGTACAGAAGCGGTCGGCGCTACAGTGCTCCCGCACGATTCGGAGTGGCCGGCATGGAAGGCGAACCCTGGTGGAAGGGCGCGGTGGTCTATCAGATCTATCTGCGCAGCTTCGCCGACTCCAATGGCGACGGGCAGGGCGACCTCGAGGGCGCGGCCGCAAAGCTCGATTACGTCGCCGCGCTCGGGGCCGACGCGATCTGGCTGTCGCCGGTCCACCCTTCGCCCAACCGCGACTGGGGCTACGACGTCTCGGACTATGACGGCGTGCATCCCGACTACGGCACGCTCGACGACTTCACCGCGTTCCTCGCCGCCGCGCACGACCGCGGCCTCAAGGTCATCCTCGACGAGGTGCTCTGCCATACCTCGGACGAGCATCCCTGGTTTGCCGACAGCCTTCGCTGCGGCGCGAAGTCGGAGTGGTATGTCTGGGCCGATCCCAAGCTCGACGGCACGGCGCCCAACAACTGGCTCAGCGCCTTCGGCGGTCCGGCCTGGGCTTATCAGCCGGCGCGGCGCCAGCACTATCACCACAAGTTCCTGCGTCAGCAGCCCAAGCTCAACTGGCGCAACGCGGACGCCAAGCGCGCCGCGCTCGACGTATTGGACCTGTGGCTCGGCCGCGGCGTCGACGGCTTCCGGCTGGACGTGGCGAACGCCTATCTCCACGACGCCGCACTTGCCGACAATCCGCCGATCCCGCTCGAGCGGCGGACCAACGCGATCTGGAGCCATGCGGCGAACCTGCAGCGCCACATCCACGACTCCAACCTGCATGAGAACATCGAATCCTTGCGCGAGATCCGTACCGAGGTCGAGAAGCACGCGGACCGCTTCGTCTTCGGCGAGTTCTCGGAAGGCTTCGAGCGCTCGGGCGCCTATGCGCCGGACGGGCTGCATGCCAGCTATACCTTCGAGATGCTCCGTGCACGGACGTTATCGCCGGATTTCGTGCTCAAGGAGCTCGACGTCCTGGCGCGGCATCCGTCGCACTGGCCGTGCATGTCGCTCTGCAACCACGACATCGTGCGCACCGTCACGCGCTTCGGCGGCGGGCGGGACGGCAATCGTGGGCTTGCGAAGCTGATGCTGGCGCTGCTGTTCTCGCTGCGCGGCACGGTGCTGCTCTATCAGGGCGAGGAGCTCGGCCTGCCCGAGGTCGATCTCGAGCGCCATCAACTGCGCGATCCCGTCGGCGATCTCTATTATCCCGTCGCCAAGGGCCGCGACGGCTGCCGCACGCCGATGCCTTGGGATGCGGACGCGCCGAACCTGGGCTTCACCACGGGCACGCCGTGGCTTCCGCTCGGGCCGGCGCACAAGGCGCTTGCCGTGTCGGAGCAGGAGCGCGATCCGAACTCGACGCTGGCCTTCGCGCGCAACTTCCTCAGGCGCCGCAAGGCGAGCGCCGCGCTGCGCTGGGGCACGCTCGAGGTCGAGAAGACGCCGTCGCCGATCCTCGCCTTCACGCGCACGCATGGCGGCGAGCGCGTGCGCTGCGTCTTCAACATGAGCGCCGACGCGACCGCCTTCGAAGGAAGGACACTTGCGCCTTACGCAGCGGAGGTCGCGCTATGAGGTGCGCGCTATTTCGACATCGGGCAGGACGCCGCCTTCGTCCACGTCACCTTGTCGAGATGCTTGTACTCGGTGCAGATCGAGGTGCCCTGCTGGCCCGAGCCTCGGATCAGGGTTCCGACCGGCGGCATCGGATTGGCGCCGGTGATGTCCCAGAACGGGTCTTTCGGATTGCTGGGACGAACGCCCGTGCAGTCCTTCGCGGTCTCCATCGTGACGGTGCCGCAGAAATTGTAGACGGGCACCGGCCCGGCGGACGCACTGACGAGCATTGCAAGCACCGCCGCGGCGGCGATGGCGATCTTTTGCATGCGGACCCCCATGAAAAGGAGGTTAGGCTATAGATAGTTTCAGCCTTGCGTAAAACCGTCGAATGCCGCCAGCACGGCGTCGATCGGCAGCAGCACGCAGCGGTGGCGGCCGGGATGCCCCGCGACGCCGTCGAAATGGCGGTAGCAGTCGAAGGGCGCGGGCGGTGCGTGGCCGCCTTCGAGCATCGTGACGACCGCGGCGCGCAGGCTCGCGATCTCGTCGCGGTTCAAGCCGATCGCGTCGGCGCCGAGGATAGAGGCGGAGGCCTGGGTCAGGACGCAGGCCTTGGCCTCGAGCGCGATGCCTTTGATGCGGCCGTTCTCGAGCGCGAGGTCGACCGTCGCCTTGTCGCCGCAGGCCGCATTGTGCGCGGCGCCGGTGCAGTGAGGCTGGGCCAGGCGTCCGGCGCCCGCGGCATCGGCGGCCAGTCTGAGCAGCGGGGTCTTGTAGAGAGGATCGCTCATCGGTTCCGGTATGCGTCGAGCGCCTCCCTGGTGTCGAGATCGATGAGCGGAGCATCGTCCGCCGCCTCGACCTCGCAGACGAGCTCGTCATAGACGGCCATCAGCGCCTTGGCGCCGACGTCGCCGTCGAGCCGGGCGATCTCGCCGAAGAAGCGCCGGGCCCAGAGCACGGGATTGCCGCGCCGGCCGCCGCGGCCGGCCACGCAAATCGCGCGGCCCTCGGAGGGATCGAAGGCGGCGATGAGCTTGTCGACGAGGGCGGCGGAGACCTCGGGCATGTCGCCCAGCAGGATGACGGCGCCGTCGGCCGTGTCCGGCACGGCGCTCACGCCACACTTGAGCGACGTGCTCAAACCCATTGCAAAGTCTGAGTTTTCGACGAACGTCACCTGGAGGTCCGCCAACGCCGCTTTGACCGCTTCTGCCTCGTTGCCGGTGACAACTATGACCGGATCGGCCGCGCTTCGAACGGCGGCTTCGGCCGCACGCCGCACCAGCGGCTTGCCGCCGACCGGCTCGAGCAGCTTGTTCGTGCCCATCCGCGACGCCCGGCCTGCGGCCAGCACCACGGCGCCGATGCTCGGCAGCTGCGCCGGACGTCCGTCGCGCGGCTGCGGCCGCGTCGGGATCTCGCCGAGCAGTCCGCCCGTGCCCATCGCCGCGATCTCGGCGCGCCCGACCGGCAAACCTGCCGCGGCGCGCCAGAGCACGAAGTCGAAGCCGTTCTGCTTGGGCGACCGCGCGCAGCCCGGAAGGCCGATGACGGTCGCACCATCGAGCTTCGCGGTCAGCAGCAGGTTGCCGGGATCGACCGGCATGCCGAAGGCCTCGATGGTGCCGCCGGCCGCCTCGATCGCCGCCGGAATGACGTCGCGCCGGTCGGTGATCGCGCTGGCGCCGAAGATCAGGATCGGGTCGCAGCCTTTCGCCTCCCCGATGGCCGCTGCGAGCGCTTCGGTCTCATGCGCCACGCGGCGCTCGAAGACGATGCTCGATCCGATCCCGGCGAGCCGCCGCTCGGTGACGGCGCGGGTCTTGTCGAGGACCTTGGCGTTGCTTCCCGTTGCGATCAGCGCCGCCTTCATGGTCCTGAACGGCGCGACGTGCACGATAGGCGCGGCGAGCAAGGCTTCGGCCGCCTCGACCGCGTCGCGCGGCGCGGCGAAGGGGATGATCTTGATCGTTGCCAGCATCTGCCGCCCGGCGACGCGGACGAACGGAGAGAGCGTCGCCAGCGTGATGGATTCGTGCAGCGCGTTGAGCGCATCGACCTTGGCCGCGTCGATCGCCGCGACGCCGGACGCGGTCGCGTACAGGTTCGCGCGGCCGGTGAACGCCGCGCCGATGCGCACGTCCCGGCCGGCAGCGGCGCGGGCGATGCGCGCGGCAGCTTCGTCCTCGCCGACGTCGCCGGCTTCCAGCCGCGCCGCCATGACGCTCGCCACACCTTTGGCCGCAAGCACGGCGATGTCGTCGGCCGACAGCACGCGGCCCTTGCGAAAGGGTGCGACGCCATGCGCCAGGATCGCGCCCAGCGCTTCGCTTAACGGGATCGAGCCGAATATCACGCGGCCGATGTTACGCGGCGGCGGCCTCGCGCGGCAAACGCAGCCTAGCGCGCAGGCCGCCTTCGGCGCGGTTCTCGAGCGTGACGGCGCCGCCATGGCCTTCCGCGATGGCCTTGACCAGCGTCAGCCCGAGGCCGGTTCCGCCGGTGTCCTCGTTGCGCGAGCCTTCCAGCCGCACGAAGGGCTCGAATACGCGGCGCTGGTCTTCCTCGGGGATTCCCGGACCTTCGTCCTCGATGAGGATCTCGTAGCTGTCGGGGCGCTCGGCCAGGCGGACGCTGGCCCGGCCCCCATAGGCGACGGCGTTCTCGACGAGGTTGCGCACCGCGCGGCGGATCTCGTTCGGGCGGCAGACGAGCGGTGCGGGCTCTTCCTCGACCTTGCAGCTCACCGGCTCGCCCATGTCGTCGAGATCGGCGCAGATGCTTTCCAAGAGCGCCGAAAGGTCGACGTTGCGCTTGAGCTCGCCGCCGGTGCCGCGCGCCGCCGACAGCACGGCCTCGGTCAGCTCCTGCAGCTCGTCGAGATTGTGCAGCAGCCGGTCGCGCAGCTCGGCATCGTCGACGAACTCCAGGCTGATGCGCATGGCGGTGATCGGCGTGCGCAGGTCGTGGCCGACGGCGGAGAGAAGCTGGCGCTGGCTCTCCAGCGTGCGGCTGACCTCGTCGGTCATGGCATTGAAGGCGCGCGCGGCGTCGCGCACGTCCTGCGGCCCGCTTTCCATCAGATGCGGAGCCGGCCGGCCATGGGCGACGGCGGATGCGGCCTTGGCGAGCTCGGACAGCGGCCGTGTGACGCGGCGCGCGACATAGGCTGCGGCGAGCGATGCCGCCGCGATGGCGACGAGGGCCGCGACGAACAGCTCGGTCGGCCAGGGCGAGCTCTCGGGGCGATAGAAGGTCGCGACCACCTTGGTGTTGCCCAGCACCGGCACGACGAAGCGGATCGTCGGCCGCGGCACACGAATGGCATTGCGCGTCCTGGCCGGCGCCTGCTCCATCAGCGTGTCGACCAGCACGGGATATTTCTGCTTGTCGACCGGCAGGAGCGCATGTACGCGCTGGGCGAGCCTGGCTTCCTCCTCGGTCATGGGATCCATCGGCGGATTGCCCTCGCGGATGGAGAAGGTCCACACGCCGGTGGTCAGCTTCTCGGCCGCGACCTCGCGCGACTTCTGTGGGATCGCCGCGAGCAGCAATGCCGTCGACGCGGCGCGGTCGACGACGCGGTCCATCAGCGCGGCCTCGTTCTGCCGCTCGGTGCCGAGGCCGAACCAAGCCGCCACCGCGAGGTTGGACAAGAGCACCGCCGCCGCCGTCACGGCGACGAGCTGCATGCCCAGCGTGCGCGGAGGCATCGGCTTCATTCGGTCTCCGGATCCAGCGCGAAGATATATCCGCCGCCCCAGACCGTCTTGATGTATCTGGGATTCTTGGGATCGGGCTCGATCTTCTTGCGCAGGCGGCTGACGTGATTGTCGATCGAGCGGTCGAACAGCTCGGCGTCGCGGCCCTTGGTCAGGTCGAGCAGCTGGTTGCGGGTGAGCGCGATCTTGGGCCGCTCGAGCAGGGTGGTGAGCAGGCGGAACTCGCCGCTGGACAGCGGCATCGCCACGCCGTTGGCGCCGATCAGCTCGCGCTGGCCGGTGTCGAGTGTCCAGTCGCCGAAGCGGATGCGCTCGGCCGCCGGCGGCTTCTGACGCGGCGGCAGCGCCTGGGTGCGGCGAAGCACGGCCGCGATGCGCGCGATCAGCTCGCGCGGCGAGAAGGGTTTGGCGATGTAGTCGTCGGCGCCCATCTCGAGCCCGATGATGCGGTCGACTTCCTCGCCCTTCGCCGTCAGCACGATCACCGGAATCTGGCTCGTCTCGCGGATCGAGCGGCACAGGCTCAATCCGTCTTCCCCGGGCATCATTATATCCAGGACGACGAGGTCGATGGCGGAGCTTTTCATCACCCGCCGCGCGGCGGCGGCATCGGGCGCAGTGGTGACGCGGTAGAAATGCTCGCGCAGATAGCGCGCCAAGGGCTCGCGGATGTCGCGCGCGTCTTCGACCACCAGAACGTGGGGCCGGGTTTCCTCTTTGGTCATGCGAGGCTCATACGACCGGGCTCCCCATTAGAAAACCCCGATCTGCCACAAAATGTCTTGCGTCACGCAGGCTTGATACATTTTGAGATGATCTCGTTTTGTTCTTTACTTCTGGGTGCGTTCATGTTTTATTCTACCCAAGGATTTGGAGGACAACATGAGAGGCAAGGTCATTGTCGCGGTAGCATTCGGCGTTCTGGCCCTGGGCGGCTTGGCCCGGGCACAGCTGGACGGGCCGTTTCAAGGCCTGTCGCGCGGACAGCAGAGGCCGGCCGAGCGGTTTTTCGCCACCTTCGATCTCAATCACGACGGCAAGGTGACCCACGACGAGCTGAACCGGACCGACGGGGCCAGGTTCGCCTCGGTCGCGCATGGCGCCGGCACCATCGGTCCCGACCAGTTCGCGCAACTCGACCTACAGAATGTGCAGAAACATATCGCGCAGATGTTCCGCCGCTTGGATTGGAACGGCGACGGCAGGCTTTCGCTGGATGAATATGCAGGGCCGCAGCGCGTGCGCTTCGAGATGTTCGATACGGACGGCAAGGGCAGCGAGTCCTGCGCGCCGTCGCCCATTCCGCGCGCAAGCCTGCAGCATGCCTCGTTCCATCCGCGCGGCAATTCGGGACGCGCGCGGTTCTGCGCCGACAACGATCTCAACAGGGACGGAAGCGTCAGTCATGCCGAGTTCGACAGCGCGACGGCCAAGCGGTTTGCGGCCGCGACCGCCAATGCCAAGGCGATGACGCAGGCGCAGTTCGCGGCCGACGTGACGGCGCATTATCGCGACATCGGCGCGCGCTATTTCCAGCGGCTGGATGCGGACCACGACGGCAAGCTGTCGCTCAAGGAATACGCGGCACCGGACCAAAAGTTTTTCGCGCGGCTCGATCGCAACAGGGACGGAACCGTGACGCGCGACGAGCTGTCCTCGCGAAGGAGTGCGTTTCACAAACGCGGCTGACGCAGGACGCTCGTCATTTCGGCCAGGATCGATACCGCGATCTCGGCCGGGCTTTTGGCGCCGATATTGAGGCCGACCGGACCATGAATGCGCGCAAGCTCATTGTCGTTGAAACCGTGCTCTTTGAGACGGGCGACACGCGCGGCCTGGTTCTTCTTCGAGCCCAGCGCGCCGATATAGAAGCAGCGCGATTGCAGGGCCGCGATCAGGGCCGGATCGTCGACCTTGGGATCGTGGGTGAGGGCGACGAGCGCGGAGCGGGAACCGAGCGGCGCCTTGGCCAGCGCTTCGTCGGGCCAGTCGTGGCTGAGCGCGGTGCCCGGAAAGCGCTCCGGCGTCGCGAACGACGTGCGCGGGTCGATCACGCGTACGCCATAGCCGGCAAGCTTGGCCATTGCGGCCAGGAGCTGTGCGATATGCGCGGCGCCGACGATGACCAGGTCGAGCGGCGGATTGTGGACGGACAGGAACCAGCTTCGACCCTCGACCTCGGCCATGCCGCTTTGATCGGCACGCGCCGCGATTGCCGCCGCTGCGCCGAGCGGCGAAGAGTCGGCGGCGGGATCGACGAGGCGCTCCTCGCCGTTGCCGAGATCGACCGCGCGCACCATGGCGCGGCCGTCGCGCTGCGCCTCGTTCAATATGCGCAGGGTTTCCGGCGTCACGCGATCGGCTCGACGAAGATCTCGATGCGGCCCCCGCAAGCCAGCCCGACCGCCCAGGCCTGCTCGTCGCTGACTCCGAATTCGAGATTGCGGGTCCGGCCGTCGGCGATGGCGGCAAGCGCGGCCTCGATCACCGCGCCCTCGACGCAGCCGCCCGAGACCGATCCGGCGAAGCGGCCGTCGTCGCGCACCACGAGCTGGCTCCCGGTCGGACGCGGCGACGAGCCCCAGGTCTTCACCACCGTGCCGAGCGCGGCTTTGTGCCCTTCGGCCAGCCACCCGGCTGCGACGCCGAGCACGTCGTCCATGTCAGCCATGCGACGCCGCCGCCACGGCGCGCCCCGCCATCACGGTGACGAGATGCGCGCGATATTCCGACGAGCCGTGAATATCGGAGTTCAGATCGGACGCGTCGACGGCGATGCCGGCTATGGCGCCGGGGGCGAAGCTCTTGGCCAAGGCCGCTTCCATCTCCGGCACGCGGAAGACGCAAGGGCCCGCACCCGTGACCGCGACGCGCACGCCGTCCTTCGTCTTTGCGACGAACACGCCGACCATCGCATAGCGCGAAGCCGGGTTCGGGAACTTGGCATAGCCGGCGCGCTCCGGCACCGGAAACGAAACCTCGGTGACGATCTCGCCGTCATCGAGCGCGGTCGAGAACATGCCGGTGAAGAAGTCGTCCGCCGCGATCGTGCGTTTCGTCGTCTTGACGGATGCACCCAGCGCCAGCACGGCCGCCGGATAGTCGGCCGCCGGATCGTTGTTGGCGAGCGAGCCGCCGAGCGTCCCCTTGTGACGCACCGCCGGATCGCCGATGGAGCCAGCGAGCTCGGCCAGCGCGGGAATTGCGCGCATGACCGTATCCGAGGTCGCGGCCTCGAAATGCTTGGTGCCGGCGCCGATGGCGATCGCGTCCTTATCGGCGCGAATGAACGAGAGCTCCTTGATGGCCGAGATGTCGATGAGGTCGGAAGGCTGCGCCAGCCGCATCTTCATCGCCGCGATCAGGGTCTGCCCGCCGGCAAGCAGCTTGGCGTCGGCGGACCGGCCGAGCAGCGCCTGAGCTTCCGACAGCGACGTCGCGCGGTGATAGGTGAAGGGGTAGGGGATCATGCCGCTTGTCCCTTCGACTCATTGGCCGCACGCTTGGCGGCGTCTTCGATCGCGGAGACGATGTTGTGATAGCCCGTGCAGCGGCAGATATTGCCTTCCAGCTCGGCGCGGATCGTCGCGCGGTCGAGGTTTGGGATGCGCCGGATCATATCGACCGCGGTCATGATCATGCCCGGCGTGCAGAAGCCGCATTGCAGGCCGTGGTTCTCGCGGAACGCTTCCTGCACCGGATGCAGCTTGCCGTCCTTGGCGAGGCCTTCGATGGTGGTGACGTCGCTGCCCTGGGCCTGCACCGCGAACATGGTGCACGACTTCACCGCGCGTCCGTCGACATGCACGACGCAGGCGCCGCACTGGCTGGTGTCGCAGCCGATATGCGTGCCGGTCAGCCCGAGCTGATCGCGCAGGAAATAGACCAGCAGGGTGCGGTCCTCGGTCTCCTGCGTGACTTGCTTGCCGTTGACGGTCAACGAAACGACGCTCATGCGCACACCTCCAAGAAGACTCTAGAGCACCGCTCCGAAGATCAGCAACAGGATCACGACCACGCCGACGAGGCCCACCATCCAGATTTCCGCACCCCTGCCTTCGCGCTTGGCGCCCGCCTGTGGCTGCGGCGACGACGGTGTGGCGGGTTCGACCTCCGGATCGGGCGCAAGCTCCGGCGCCGGCTGCGCCGCGGCGATCGCCTGGCTGAAGCGTCCGAAGAAGTCGTCGGCGATCTGTTTCGCCGCGCCGTCGATCAGCCGCTGTCCGATCTGCGCGAGCTTGCCGCCGACGGAAGCCTGCGCGGCATAGGTGAGCACGGTGCCGCCGTCTTCCGGCGTCAGCTCGACATCGGCGCCGCCTTTCGCGAAGCCCGCGACGCTGCCTTGTCCTTCGCCACTGAGCTTGCATCGAAACGGTGGGTCGAGATCGCTGAGCGCTACCTTGCCGCGAAATTTCGCCTTCACCGGACCGATCTTGAGCGTCGCGACCGCGATGAAATCGGTCGGGCTGGTCTTCTCGATCTCCTCGCAGCCGGGAATGCAGTATTTGAGGATTTCGGGGTCGTTGAGCGCCGCCCAGACGGCCTCTGCGGGGGCCGGAATGACGTATCGGCCGGTGAAATTCATTCGCAATCCTTCCGCAACTCTTCAAATCCAAAGCCTGTTCAACGGCTTAAGTCTTATACGGTGAGCCGTCTACTTCTGCGACGACTGTATGACGGTTTGACTTCACGTCCCCTGTTGATTGTGTTAACCTTATTTTTACCATCGAGCGTGTGGGGCAAACAGGATGGATACGAGCGTACCGGCTTCGCCCGGCATTGGGGAAGCCGCACAAGAAGTTGCCGGTCAGGTCAAGTGGTTCGACCTCACCAAGGGCTATGGTTTCATCAAACCGTCGGGTGGCGTGCAAGGGGATGTGCTCCTGCATCAGACATGCGTCCGCCAGTCCGGCTTCAAGGCGGCCTACGAAGGCGCCAAGGTGGTCTGCGAGGCGGTGCAGGGTCCGCGGGGGCTTCAGGCCCGCCGCCTGATCTCGCTGGACAACTCGACCGCCGCGCCGCCGGCGATGACGGCGCAGCGCGCCGCGCGCTACCTGGCCGAGCCGAAAGGCCCGCCCTTCGACGCCACGGTGAAGTGGTTCAACCGCGGCAAGGGCTACGGCTTCGTCTCGCGCGGTCCGGACACGCCCGACATCTTCGTCCATATGGAGACCTTGCGCCGCTACGGCATCCGCGAGCTGGTGCAGGGCCAGCGCGTCCGGGTGCGCGCGGGCGACGGTCCCAAGGGCGAGCTCGCCGCCGAAATCACGGTCGTCGACGCCTAGCAACCGCGCGCGCATTGCGGCACTGTCGGGCTTTCGAGGATTCCCATGCGCGCCGTCCCGCTTTCGCTCGCCTTTGCCGCCGGTCTCGCGACCGGAGCCGTCGCGCTGCCGACCGCGACGCTGTCGATCGAAACCGCAAAGGGGCATCCGAGCTTCAAGGTCGAGATGGCCAACGATCCTGCCTCGCAGGAGAAAGGCCTCATGTACCGCAAGGCGATGGCGGCCGATGCCGGCATGCTGTTCGACTTCCACAAGGAGCAGATGGTCACCTTCTGGATGAAGAACACCATCCTGCCGCTCGACATCCTCTTCATCCGCGCCGACGGCACGATCTCGTCCATCGCCGGCAACGCGGTGCCGTATTCCGAGGCGCCGATCCCGTCGAGCGAGCCGATCCGCGCGGTGCTCGAGATCAATGCCGGCCGCGCCAAGGCGCTGGGCATCGAGCCGGGCGACAGGGTCAAGGCCGCGATATTCGCAGCCGGACACTGAACTGGCCGTTGAAGGCAGGGCTGCGGCGTTGTAAGAGCGGGCACCGCACGGTGACGGTTCCGGGGCGTAGCTCAGCCTGGTAGAGCACTAGCTTTGGGAGCTAGGGGTCGCGAGTTCGAATCCCGCCCTTTCCAGCACAGTGGGATCCGAAGCTTGGAATTCACGTGACTTGAAGTCGCG
>JADMIO011270841.1_pt1 | contig 121595 bp, 104 predicted proteins | sample 8958161 | NCBI WGS metagenome assembly JADMIO01 (sample SAMN16585339, study PRJNA669376) | soil metagenome | isolation source: Crop rotation soil | place: USA: Cullars Rotation, Alabama | collected 2011 | reverse complement strand
GCCGCGACTTCAAGTCACGTGAATTCCAAGCTTCGGATCCCACTGTGCTGGAAAGAATAGTCCTTCATGCAAAATACTGTTCGACATGTATCACATGCAACGCAATGAAGGCAATATCATCAACAACATTGATAGAGCTTGGGATCATATCGCTTATTTCCAAATCGGTGACAACCCAGGAAGAAAAGAACCCGGCACAGGTGAAATGAATTACAAAAATATTTTCAAGCACATTCATGAAAAGGGATACAAGGGAATACTGGGAATGGAGCATGGAAATGTGAAGCCAGGGAAAGAGGGAGAAGAGGCGTTGATTAAGGCTTACAGAGAGGCGGATAGTTTTTGAATGCTGAAAGGACAGTTCACTTAATCACATGAGTATATTGTAGAATTTCCGTGCTAAGTGAAGCTGATTCATCTGGATTATTTCTTATCAGGTAAGTCACTAGTAAGGCGGTTTTCCTTGCCTCATCGGATGAACGGAATGGAATTAGTCCGGGTATGGCTGGTATATGGGGCTGCAATATTCTTGTTCCATTTGTGGTTCGATGGTCTTCAATAAAGTATCCAAAACCGGAGTTCTCCGCGATATCGCTTTTGAATATTTCTATCGTGATATCTGTTTTGTCATAGGTTGTGTTGCGAGACTTTAGTCCAGTAATAAATACTGGAGTAATGTCAAATTTGTCTGAGATTCTTTTACACGGAACTTTCAGTATACCTGATAGCGTTACTGGCTTTGCCTCCTTTCTAAAATCTTTTGCAAGACCAAAGCATGGTATTAATAATCCTTTTTCATCAGTAAGTATTTCAAATCCGTCATCCGTTTCAATTACCATTCCAAATATTTGTTGAACAAATTCTGTGGAAGGTCCGTGGCATCCGCATGTTTCGGTCACGCTAATCTTCTTACAACCGAAACAAATTAGTGTACCCAGTATGAAACCGGTGATGGCTTTTTTCAATTTTACATGATTTCTGATTTGAAGATACAGTAAAATATAACTGAAATTTTATGAGCAAACTTTGCAATAACTTCAAAGAAATAAACCATGGGACTTTTAAAATTGACAGCTTTGATTGATAATTCCCTAAATCAATACTCAACCACCATATGCGCAAATTATTACTACTTTTTTTAACGCTCATTCCCACGATTGTCTTCTCGCAAACTAACCCAGAAACTTATCCTATTGATTCTGCATCTGTGGAGCAACCCGGCGTTCCAAAAGGAGAAGTGCTCAAATTCGTTTTCGACAATTCGAAAATTTTTCCTGGTACTGTTCGCGATTACTGGATATACATACCTGCTCAATATAAACCGAATCAGCCAGCCTGCGTGTATATAAACCAGGACGGCATTCAATGGAAGGCGCCAACGGTTTTTGACAACCTGATTTATAAAAAAGAAATGCCGGTAACGATTGGCATTTTTGTTTCGCCAGGTAAAATTTTCGCAGATAGTAATTCCATTTCCCAAACGCGTTTCAACAGGAGTTTTGAATATGATGGCATAAGCGATGCGTACGGGCGCTTTTTGTTGTCTGAATTATTGCCAGAAGTGGAGAAGAAAAAAGCAAGCGATGGTCGCGCTATTGTGCTTTCAAAAAATGGAAATGATAGAGGCATTGGCGGGTCGAGTAGTGGCGCTGTTTGCGCATTTACGGCTGCATGGAATTTTCCAGAAGAGTTCTCTCGAGTCTTTAGTGCGATTGGAACATATACCGGCTTGCGCGGTGCTGATCGATATCCCATTCTTATTCGGAAGTATGAACCAAAACCGATTCGCATTTTTATGCAGGACGGTTCTAACGATTTAAATATTTATGCTGGCGATTGGTGGAAGGCAAATGAAATGATGGAACGTTCGTTGACTTTCGCGGGATATGAAGTGAATCATGTTTGGGGCGAAGGAGCACATAATGGTAGCCACGGCTCTGCCCTTTTTCCGCAAGCCATGCGTTGGTTATGGAAAGACTGGCCAAAGCCAATTTCAAAAGGCAATTCTAAAAATCAATTCCTATCTGATTTGCTTATTCCTGGAGAAAATTGGGAACTCGTTGGAGAAGGATACCAGTTTACTGAAGGAACAGCCGCAAATCAGAAAGGTGAAGTATTTTATCAAGACATCCCCGCTTCTAAAACTTACATGGTTAATGTCACTAACAAGCTTTCAAGTTTACCTGTGGATGCTAAAAGAGCAAGTGGAACTTCCTTTGGTGCTGACGGAAAACGTTATACTGTTGCGGGTGGTGCAAAGCAAATTTTGCGTTATGATGAGAATGGAAAAGAGGGGATCGTTACGGATAGCATCGCGGGTAACGACCTGGTGGTCGGATACAATGGAAACATTTACGTGACTGTTCCGGATGGTACTTCTCCGCGAGGTAAAGTTTATTTGATCCGTAAAAACGGAGAAAAGGTTATGGTGGAGGATGGCTTAAAATTTCCCAATGGCGTTACGCTCTCGCCGGATCAAACACAATTATATGTTACAGAATCGGCCTCGCATTGGGTTTGGATTTATAAAATAATGTCAGACGGCACTCTTGCTTACAAACAACGATATGGCTGGCTGCATGTGCCGGATACTGAAGAGAATGCATGGCCTGATGGATTGAAATGTGATACCCCCGGTCGTGTATATGTTGCTACGCGTATCGGCATTCAAATCATGGATCAACTCGGTCGTGTCAATGCAATTCTACCAATGCCGCCATCGAACGGGCAAGCTTCAAATGTTTGTTTTGGTGGACCAGACTTCAACGTTTTATATGTTTCTTGTGGAGACAAAGTTTATCGGAGAAAATTAAAGACAAGAGGAGCGAATACTTTCAGTGCGCCATATAGACCGGGCAACCCGAGAATGTAAGAGGCTCCGATCGCATCTACTTTCTTATATAAATTTGGAACACCTTCCCCCGCAGGTGTAACTTGCCATTGGTCTGAGTCGTTTTACCTTTTAAGTCTAACGAAAATTGAGGCATATGAAACGGACTCTGCTTTACACCTTATCGCTTCCATTCTTTTTCTGCTGCCAAAAAGAAATCGGCCAAAACGAAATCGAACATAACATTGCCAACGATGGCGCATCGGCCGTAGAATCATCGCTTACGAAGAGTGCCTGGGCTTTCACAAACAGTGTTCTTGAGTATGGCCCTGGCGACAAGGACGAAGGTCCATTAGATGAATGCAAATCGGACGATCGGTATGCATATGAACCTGATGGCTCCGCAACTGTGGAACACGGATCCATACCATGTAGTATTGACCCTGCGGATGGCAAGTACGCGACATGGGAAATATTATCCCAAGGAAAACAGCTAAAGGAAGTTTATACGAGAGACATGAATGGTGAAACTGCTGGCACCATCATGATTTACGACATTAACTTTCTAAGCGCAAAGAAACTCGTGATCAGTAGAATGATGTCGGAGGGAACGAAAACGTTCAAAGAGATTGATACTTACACAAGGTAATTGGCCTTTACCAATTTAATAAAGTACTGCGAGTATAAAAAGTAGCAACCAGTAACCAGCAACAAGTAACTAACTCTTCCTAACCTTCAAATCCTTTATCGTCTTCATCACCGATTCCACATATTTCTGGCTTGCTTTTTTAATGTCGTCGGGATTAGCGACTTTAGATTGCATGGAGAGTAGCGTTTCGTCTGTAGCCAGGTCGAATAGTTTTGTTTCGATGAAGTATTTACTGTTGGTTGTGTAATAACCAGGAGTTGAAAGGTTACCGATGGCAAAACCGTAATAGCCTCCAAATCCTCCGTACGGTCCGTATCCACTCCTTGCAGCGTTATAACCACTGTACTGCATATACGGAGCGTAAGAATAAGGAGTGTATACGCCTGGCGCATCAGTGGGCGGCGTGTAGTGTGTCTCCGATTTTGCGTCGACCAGCGCAATAGTATACACGGTTTCACAATTGAGGTCCTTCAGCTTTTTCAGAAAAACGTCCTTAACCGGTGCCACCTGATCCAGCGCTACGGGTCCAATAACATCGAGACTCTTATATGCTTTTATTCCTTTCTTCGCTGCGGCCGCGGCAACATCATCTTCCAGTTGCACTCTTACCTCAGGATTATCTGTGAAAGCAATCACGAAAACACTCTTGATAGGCTCTGGCGGTATCTTCTCGCGGTTCACCCATGCAGCTGTGGTCTTAATTGACATGGAGGGTTTACAAGATGTAATTGTGTACAGGAAGAAGACCACAAGGCATGATAGCAATATATTTCTCTTACTCATTGTCGGTTGATTGTAATACAATCTAGCGAATGGAGTTTGAGATTGGGGGATATAACGGTTAAATGCAGGAAGGTTGCTCGTTGCTGGTAGCTGGTAGCTGATTCTAATTCGGAAGCACATTATTGAATTGCGGCCCTTCTTTTGTTTTCTCAAAAGATATTTACAACATGATTTCTAGGAAAAATACATTGAGCAAATGTTTTTTGCACATTGAAAGTATTCACGGAGTTAGCACCTTTGTGTAAAATAGGATGCCGTGAGTTATAAGACATTAGAGTAATGGGTTTTGGCGAATGAAGTGGTATTGGAAATTCATGATATGGCACTTGCCCTACCGAAATTTGAGATGTACGAGGAAGGTTCTCAGATCAGAAAACGAGTAAGAATGTTAAGGCTACCATTGTAGAAGGTTATGGAAGGAAGATTTATAAGGCTGAATATTTAAAATTCCTGGTATACTCGCTAGCGTCCAATGATGAAACCAAAGACCACTTAGAAAACTTATATCACACAAAGTCTTTGCAGGACCACGAATTGTACAATAAGCTGCACGCAAAAATAGAAACACTGGGAAAGCAGATCCGAAAGTTTTATCACTGGGTAGACGAAAATCATAAACCCAGCTTATAGATATATTAGTGGCATGGAACGTCAAAAGTAGCGACCAGTAACCAGCTACCAGCAACCATTGCTCTACATACTTCTCCTATACTGCCCCCCAACTTCATATAACGCATGGGTAATTTGACCAAGCGAACAATATTTCACGGTCTCCATCAATTCTTCAAACAAGTTTCCATTATTAACTGCAACGTCCTGTAGTCGTTTCAGCATTTCGTCACTCTTGTTTTTATTTCTCGCATGAAATGCGTTGAGGTTGGCGATCTGTTGCTCCTTTTCTTCCTTAGTGCTTCGAATGACTTCGTTAGGTAAAATGGTGGGCGAACCTTTTTTATCAAGAAAAGTGTTGACGCCAATGATTGGCAATTCTCCCGTATGTTTTAGATGTTCATAGTGTAGGCTCTCTTCCTGGATCTTGTTGCGTTGATACATTCTTTCCATTGCCCCCAGCACGCCGCCCCGTTCAGTGAGTCGATTGAATTCATTCATTACCGCTTCTTCCACCAGGTCAGTCAACTCCTCAATAAGAAAACTGCCCTGATTCGGATTTTCATTCTTCGCTGTTCCTAACTCCCGATTAATGATTAATTGAATCGCCATCGCTCTTCTTACACTTTCTTCAGTTGGAGTAGTGATGGCTTCGTCATATGCATTCGTATGAAGTGAATTGCAATTATCATAGATCGCATAGAGCGCTTGCAAGGTGGTGCGGATGTCATTGAAATCTATTTCTTGCGCGTGCAAACTGCGACCAGAAGTTTGAATATGATATTTCAGCATCTGACTGCGTTTGTTGGCTTTGTACTTATATTTCATAGCCTTCGCCCAAATGCGGCGGGCAACGCGACCAATCACGCTGTATTCCGGATCCATGCCATTGCTGAAGAAGAAAGAAAGGTTCGGCGCGAAGTCGTCGATGTGCATACCGCGACTTAGATAATATTCAACGTAAGTAAATCCGTTTGATAACGTGAATGCCAATTGCGTAATCGGATTTGCTCCTGCTTCTGCAATGTGATAGCCACTGATACTAACACTATAAAAGTTGCGGACCTTATTGGAAATAAAATATGCCTGTACGTCACCCATCAGCTTCAATGCAAATTCGGTTGAGAAAATACAGGTGTTCTGCGCCTGGTCTTCTTTTAAAATATCAGCCTGCACTGTTCCTCTTACCTGGCCCAACGCATCAGCTTTTATTTTTTGATATTCATCTTCAGAGAGCACCTCATCGCCACTAAAGCCGAGGAGTTTCAAACCAAGACCATCATTGCCTTCGGGCAGCCTCTCCGGTGCGGAAGGGTTATAGTAAAGTGGAGCGCTTGCGGATTTGTATTTTGATTTCTTGGCTGCGTCTAATTTGTTTTCGATTTTCTTTTCTGCAATATATTTTTCACACTGCTGATCGATCGCAGCATTCATGAACATCGCAAGAATAATGGGCGCCGGTCCATTGATGGTCATGCTCACTGAAGTTTTGGGATCACACAGGTCAAAGCCACTGTATAGTTTTTTTGCATCATCAACAGTAGCGATGCTTACTCCACTATTACCGACTTTACCATATATATCGGGCCGCTCATTGGGATCTTCTCCATATAAAGTCACACTATCAAAGGCAGTTGACAATCTCTTTGCCGGTTGATCAAGAGAAACATAATGGAATCTTTTATTTGTTCTCTCCGGTCCACCTTCTCCTGCAAACATGCGCGTGGGATCCTCACCTTCTCTCTTTAAAGGGAATACACCACCAGTGAATGGAAACCTTCCAGGAGCGTTCTCCTGCGCTTGCCAGCGAAGTACATCGCCCCAGTCGCGATATTTTGGAAGAATCACTTTTGGAATTCTGGTACCCGATAAGCTAGTACTGAACATTGGCTGCTTGATCACTTTCTCTCGAACATTGTATTCGTAGAAATCAGCTTGGTAAGCTTTTAGTTTTTCCGGCCATTTTTGAATCAGTTTCCGACTAACCGGCGTGAGTTGGTCTTCCAATTGCTTCTTCATCTCCATCAATACAGTGATGGCTTCACTATTCTTTTGTTGAGCATTTTCCTGCAACGAAAGAATAGTTCCGTTTATCTGGTATAATTTGGAAGCAATCATTGATTGAGATCTTACCAGTTCATTATATTCTTTTATTGTTTCGGCAATCTCACTGAGATACCTTGACCTGGCAGGGGGAATGATTTGAGATTTGTTGGTGGTATCATTGGTGTGCTCATGCAACTGTATACCTCCAAACTTTGTATTCGTTTTTTTCTCAACCGTGACAATCAACTTTTCAAATAGTTCATTTATCCCTGAATCATTGAACTGTGAAGCAATGGTTCCCATGATCGGAAGCTCCTCATCCTTCGCCGTCCATAAACCGTGATTGCGCTTAAACTGTTTTCTTACCTCGCTTAACGCATCCAATGCTCCAGCTTTATCGAATTTGTTGATGGCGACCAGATCTGCGTAGTCGAGCATGTTGATTTTTTCCAACTGTGACGCGGCCCCGTATTCTGGTGTCATCACGTATAAGCTAACATCACAATAACTTAATATACTCGCATCGCTCTGACCTACTCCCGCTGATTCTAAAATGATGAAATCGTACGCAGCCGATTTACAGATATCGATGGCTTCCTGCACATGTTCGCTCAACGCCTTGTCGCTTTCACGTGTAGCGAGGGAACGCATATAAGCTCTTGGATTGGAAATTGAATTCATCCTGATACGGTCGCCAAGCAACGCGCCGCCAGTTTTTTTCTTCGATGGATCAACGGAAATGACAGCAATCGTTTTATCAGTATAAAGTCGTAGATACCTACGCACTATTTCATCAGTGACCGACGATTTTCCTGCTCCACCTGTTCCAGTAATTCCTAGCACCGGAATGCTTGCAACCGGCTTTCCATTAGCAACCGGCATTCCATTTTCAGCGTTAGTGATGGCACGTGCGATCTTCCGCACGTCTTTGACCTCGCCCAATTTCATTTTGCCTTTGAAAGAATCCGGGTTTCCATTCACAGCAAAGTCACACTTTTGAATCACGTCTTCTATCATTCCTTCTAATCCCATCTTTCTACCATCGTCAGGAGAATAAATTTTTGTGATCCCGTATTTGTGCAATTCTTCTATTTCTGCGGGCAGAATAGTTCCGCCTCCGCCTCCAAATATTTTGATATGACCGCAACCGTTCTCATCTAACAAATCCTTCATGTATTTGAAGAATTCAACATGGCCGCCCTGGTAGCTGGTGATAGCAATGCCTTGCGCATCTTCTTCAATAGCACATTCCACGATTTCCAAAACGGAACGATTGTGACCCAGGTGAATGATCTCTGCACCCTTGCTCTGCATGATCCTGCGCATAATATTGATCGCTGCATCATGTCCATCAAACAGTGAGGCTGCAGTTACTATGCGCACTTTGTGGTTAGGTGTATATGGCATTTGATTTAACTAACAGTTGTTAGCGTACAAAGTTAACTGAAAAAGGCACAAGGTACAAGGACGACACACTGCCCACCTTTCGCATCAGAACCTTACTCAACTTTCGGTTTCATTCACCACATAGGCACAATAGAAAACATAGATTTTCACATAGGTGCCGGCCAATTTAAAAAGCTATGTGAGACCCTATTGTGTTGCTATGTGACTATGTGGTGAATTAAGATGATTATCGATAAGAGGCCTTCTATTTTGATATGATTCATGTAATTTGAATATTCAATAATCTTACGATGCTCAAGAAAATCCTTCCTTTTCTTTTTACCGTTAGTTCACTATATAGTTTTTCGCAAAACATTGATCCTTGGAAGATCAGCGCGGCTTCCATCAATGCAGGAAATTATTATGGAATTACTGTGGCGAATGGAATGATCGGGATCGTTTCTTCTCCTGAACCCTTCAAAGTAAAAGATGTTGTTCTTGCCGGTGCATACGATTTATATGGAAGAGGAAGAGTGAGCAACTTTCTGCGCAGCTTCAATTTGCTGAACATGAATATGGATATTGATGGAAGAAGAATTGATGCCAAAGGAATCAGCAACATGAGGCAGGAGTTGGATATGAAGCGGGCCGGTTTCACCACCTCATTCGATGTTGGCGATAAAGCTTCCGTCACCTATACTTATTACTCATTACGACATCTGCCATTTACCGTTTTAATGGACATCAGTATCACTGCTAAAAAGGAAATCACCTTGGGCGGTTCTTCGGTAATGGAAGCCCCCGACGCTTTAAAGGAGGTACAGAATTATTACAATGAAATTGATAGACCGCATGTTGTTATAAGCTTACTGACTTCTTCTGCAAAAAGTCCAACAGGCAAGTTATTGATGTGCGCCTCCAACACATTTTTGTTTAGCGAACCGCACGGACAGGAACCACGCGTGATTCATGAAATGTGGGATAACAATATGCACCTGATGAAATTTTCTCGGAAGATAAAAGCTGGTGAAACATATCGATTCTCGATCGCAGGTTCTTCTATCACTTCGGCGCAACATGATGACCCTTTGAATGAGGCCGAGCGCTTGACCATATTTGCGAAGCTGGAAGGTCGTGAGCGACTGGTACAATTTCACACCAAAGCGTGGAACGAATTATGGAAGAGTGATATCACCATCGAAGGTGATCCCCAATCGCAACAAGATGTGCATAGCATGTTGTATCATCTATATTCATTTTCGAGAGAAGGCACCGCACTTTCTCCTTCACCCATGGGATTAAGCGGCCTTGGATATAACGGACACGTTTTTTGGGACACAGAATTATGGATGTTCCCCGCAATACTGGTTTTGCATCCTGAAATCGCGAAGTCATTGGTGGAATATAGGTTCGAACGACTGGAACCTGCGCGCAGAAATGCGTTTGCACACGGATATAAAGGGGCGATGTTTCCATGGGAAAGTGCAGGAACGGGCGTGGAAGAAACTCCTGTATGGGCATTGAGTGGTCCGTTCGAGCATCACATCACAGCTGATGTTGCGCTTGCCGCGTGGAATTATTATTTGGTGACGCAGGATAAAACATGGCTTAGAGAAAAAGGTTGGCCAATTCTTTCGGCAACTGCCGAGTTTTGGGCATCGCGGGTAGAAAGAAATGGTCCTGGCCATTATGATATCAAGAACGTAGTTGCTGCCGATGAATGGGCTGAAAACGTAGACAACAACGCATTTACCAACGCCGCTGCAAAAGCAAACCTCGTTGCTGCAACAGACGCCGCAAAAATTCTTGGTATCGCCGTAGATGCAGATTGGATAAACGTGGCAAACAACATTCCGATATTAAAATTGGAAAACGGAGTTACGAAAGAACATGCGGCGTATGCAGGAGAAGGTATTAAACAAGCTGACGTGAATTTGTTAGCATATCCGCTGAAGTTGATAACCGACAATAATCAAATCCGAAAAGATCTTGAGTATTACGAAACGCGGGTACCCAATGAAGGCACACCGGCAATGACGCAAGGTATTTTTGCTTTGTTATATGCGAGACTTGGTGATGCAGATAAAGCGTTTCACTTTTTTAAGGATGCATACGAACCCAATCTGCTTCCACCATTCCGTGTGATTGCAGAAACGAAAGGTGGAACGAATCCCTATTTTTCAACTGGTGCAGGCGGAATTCTGCAATCAGTGCTGATGGGATTTGGTGGCCTTGATATAACACCAAAAGGAATTGTGCAAGTGAAGTCAGTATTGCCAAAAGGTTGGAAGAGTTTGACGATTACGGGAGTGGGAGTGGAGAAGAAGACGTTTACGGTTCGATAGTCGTCGGACCGTCCCGGGTCCGACGATTATCGAACCGTAGCTCACGGTCAGACCCGAGACGGTCTGACCGGTGAGCTACGGTTCAACCCACGCATCACTTTCCTTCAATAGATTAATAAGTTCTTGTACTGCAACACCGCTGTCAACGTTGCGTTTCACTACTTCTTTGCCGCGGTATAATGTTATTTTACCTGGTCCGCTTCCCACGTAGCCGAAATCTGCATCGGCCATTTCACCAGGACCATTTACGATGCAGCCCATGATCGCAATCTTCACGCCTTTAAGGTGATTAGTGACGCCGCGAATTTTTGCGGTGGTTTCCTGTAAATCAAACAGTGTTCTTCCACACGAGGGGCACGAAATGTATTCTGTTTTTGATATTCTCGTTCGCGTTGCCTGCAAAATTGAAAACGCAGTATTGTTGATGAATTGATGATTGTTGTTTGCGGGTAAATATGTTCGGCCAGTGATTTGTTTGTTGACGATCTGCTTCGGATTATTGATTAACCATATGCCATCGCCCATCCCGTCAAGTAATAAGGCGCCAGCTTCGGTTGAGAAATGAATGAGCTGTTCGTCGATGGTGTTGTCATAACTTTCAACCGCGAGAATAATTGGGTTGGTTATTTTTCTATATAGCAACTCAACAATAAATTGTCGAACACTGGCCATAGCTAGTTTATGCGATGACCATAAACAAAGTACTGCTGTTACGTCTTTTTGAATCGCATTTAAGAAAGCATTTACGTCCTCGGTCCCGTAGTTGAATGAAAGCTGTTTTGAATTAGCGTCAACCGAAATGAAATTTGCCTCTTGCGATTTTGTTGCGTCGGACAAATATTCCTCAACAGTAAATAACGGAAGATATTTAGACTTATCTGCGGCAGTTAACCATGCCTTGTAATTACAAATTACTTTGAGCGTTCCTGGTAATGCGAAGTCTAATAATTTATTAGCAGTATAGAGATAGTCAGCGGCTGCATCACTTATATTCCACTTGTCGGTGACGGCATCAAATGAATATCCAACAGAAATAAGATCTTCTCTTGATATGGATGCAGACTCCATAAAATCGGCAATCACTATTGGCACGTGATGATCTCCAATAGTAGAAACGGCTTTTGTTTTTCGTCTTGAATATTCAAATGGGGAATAAGGGAGTACTTCAGTATCCTTTCCTGTCTTACTCAATTTTTTGCTTTCGCTCTCTCTTGTCATGTATCGTTTTACAATGTCCTTGCAGACCGGAACCTCGAATTCAGGATCTTCAGTTAATGAAACACGAATGGTATCGCCAATTCCATCTTCCAGTAAAGTACCTATGCCAATCGCGGATTTTATTCTTCCGTCTTCACCATCGCCAGCTTCCGTAACACCGAGATGCAATGGATAGCAGATCCCGAATTCATTTTGCATGGTCATTACCAATAACCGGTAGGCCTGAACCATTACCAATGGGTTACTGCTTTTCATGCTAAGCACGATGTTGTGAAAACTTTCGTCTCGCGCTATGCGAAGAAATTCCATTGCACTTTCCACCATCCCCATCGGCGTGTCGCCATATCGACTCATGATGCGATCACTTAACGAACCATGATTGGTTCCAATGCGCATCGCTGTTCCATGTTCTTTGCAGATTTTTACAAGAGGTGTGAACCTTTCTCTAATGCGATCAATCTCCTCCTTATAATCCGCATCTGTGTATTCAATGAATTCAAATTTTTTCTTATCTACATAATTCCCCGGATTAACTCTGACCTTTTCTATTATCCTTGCTGCGATTTCTGCGGCGTTTGGCGTGAAATGGATATCCGCCACCAGTGGAGTATTATAGCCGCGTTTGCGAAGCTCATTTTTTATATTCAACAGATTTTCTGCTTCGCGTTTGCTTGGTGCAGTGATGCGGACCAATTCTGCTCCGGCTTCAATGCAACGTATGCTTTGCTCCACTGTTGCGATGGTATCCATCGTATCGGTGGTGGTCATCGTTTGAATACGTATGGGATGGCCGCTGCCCAGCAGCAGCCCGCCTACGTTTACTTCTACCGTGTTCAGTCGTTTGTATTCGTTGATGGATTCGCAGTAGAGATGCATGGGGCAAAAATAAGAAATAGGCAATTGGCAACTGGCAATAGGCAACAGGCAATAAGCAATAGGCAATATGCAATAGGCAACAGGCAATGAGCAACTCTGAAATTGTAGCCTCTATTACTTGTTGGTTCTGCTGGGGCGTCCACCAGGCGGGCAGGATCTCAGACGTCCTGGGGATACGAAAACACTTTAAATAGGCCCGATTTAGAGAGTAAACGCACTTTGGGGCAACTTATTTAGAGATGTAACTATTTAATGGATTGCCAATTGCCTGTTGCCTATTGCCTGTTCCGGAGCGTGATATCACCAATCTTTATCCGGCTTGCTGGGGGAAGCAACTTTATTTTGATTTAACTTATCGTTGACTTCTTTTTCTTTCTGCTGGAGTGCCTTTAAGAGTTGTTCAACGCGTTGCTGGGAAAGCTTTTGCTGTTTGGGTTGCTGCTTTTGCTTATCTTCTTTTTTCTTTTGGTTCTTATCGTTCTTCTTTTTTTCTTCCTCTTGCTTCTTCTTAAGTTCTCTCAAAGCCTTCTCAAGGTTTTCGCGCGTTTCCTTATCGTCAGGATTCAGTTTCAGCGCGCGTTTCCAGGCATCAATACTTTCTTCCAGCTTTTGTTGTTTTGAAAGCGCTACACCTTTGTTATAGTAGGCTTGTTGTTCCAGGTTTTTTTCCTTAGAAGAATTGATGGTGTTGTCGTAAGCATTTAAAGCTTCATCAAACTTGTTTTGTCTGAATGATGCATTCCCTGAATTGTAATTTGCAATTCCATTGCTTGGGTTCTTGGTAATGGCCTGTTGATATGCCTGCGCAGCCTTATCGAATTGTTGTTTGCGATAAAACTCATTACCCTTGTAAATTTCGGGCTCGGGTTTTTGCGAAAACAAAAATTGAGTAATGATCAGCGAAAATGAAAATGTCAATATGGTTTTGATCTTTTTCAGGCGCTTACTTTTTTTCTTTCTGGTATAAAAAATTCTCCAATCAGGAACAACATTGCCAATCCAACAAACCATTGAAAGAAGGTGCGGTAATTTAGCGATGAAACATCCTGAATGGATTTCTGATCAATGGTATTTAACTGATCAGTAACTTTTTTCACTGCATCATCAACATCTTCCATCTTTACGTAAACACCGTGAGAAATTTGTGCGAGTTGCTGTAAAATAGACTCGTTAAGTTTCGTAATAACGGCATTGCCCTCTGCATCTTTTTTTGAAGCTCCGGTTTCCGGATCGATTAACACCGTTCCCTGTGGCGATCCAATTCCAATAGTATTGATGACGGCTCCGTTCTCTGCAATTGTTTTGGCCACTGTGGCGGCTTCAATATCATGATCTTCCCCGTCAGAAATTAAAACTATGCTCTTGAATTTTTCTTCCTGTGTATTAAATCCGGAATTAGCCATTCGCAACGCTTGTCCTATAACAGTCCCCTGCGTAGGAACTGAGTTGGGACCAGCGGATTGCAGGAACAAGCGTGCGGCAGCGTGGTCAGTAGTGAGGGGCATTTGCATGTAAGCGCGACCGGCAAACAATACGAGTCCAACGCGATCGTCAGGCAACTGGTCCATTAGTCGGCTAATAAATTGTTTTGCTCTTTCCAGTCTGTTCGGCTTATAATCATCGGCCAACATGCTCTTACTCACATCAAGTACCATCATAATGTCTACACCTTTCCTGCTTACATTATCTCCTTTACCTGGTTTTTGAAGATTTGCCGCAGCTAGGATTACCGACACTAGTGCGAGTAGAATAACAACAAATTTTAACTTGAATTGAAAGGGAGAATAACTCTTCGTGAGTTGCTTAACAAGTTTCGGATCTCCGATCTTCTTTGCAATGTTTTTCTTCCACTGTAACAGATACCAAAAAAGCAATACAAGCAGCGGAAGCGCGATGAGGCCGAGTAAATATTCGATATGTTCAAAATGAAAATTCAATACACGAATTTCACGAATAAAGAGACACGAATTTCACGAATGTCGCATGTATTCAAACGAATTTAAAGATCAATTATTAAACCAAAAATGTTTATGGTTGACAGTTGACGGTTTACAGCCCCCTTTTGTTAATGTCATCCCGAGCCGAATGAATCATTCTTACGAATTAAAGAAATTCAGCGAGGGATCTCTCGAGTTTAATTGACTAGAATTAAAGAATACTCTGTCGAACAGAAGCCTCTCTGTTGAATCATTTAGAATTTGCAATTGACAATTCATGGCTGAAAGCAAGTTACCGGCGCCCTTTAAAGAATCCATACTGGTCAAGAATGGATCTCAACATATTCATCCGCACTTTCGCTATATCAAGATTAGGGTCAGCAGATTCAATTTGCAGGGTGAAAAAATAGGCGTGCTTATTTTCTTCAATCCAGCCAATTATCCAACCGATTGAATTTCCGTTTTCGCGACGCCCCCAACCCGTTTTATATCCAAGCTTGTAATTAGAGTTGTCTTCCATCAACATCATGGACTTTACAATCCTTTGCGTTCTCGCCTGGAAAGGCAACTGCTGGAAGTAGAGTCGCTTGACTAATCCTAGCTGTTCATCTGCAGTTACTTTCACTGAATTATCGAGCCAGAAAGAATCTATCTGCTTAATGGAGGGCTTACCATATCGCTGACCATAACCCAATGAATCCAATTCATGTTGCATTGTGTCTTTGCCGATTCTTCTGGCGAGTTCCTGGAACCAGGGCACGCAGGAATTTCGAAACGCCTGGTACATAGGAAGGTCCGCATTGCAGGCGGGATTAGGCCACGGTTTACCATTCCATTGAATCACAGCCGAATCGTCCTTCACCCTCCCGGTTTCAACGCCTATACACGCATTCACAATTTTAAAGGTTGATGCGGGCAGGTAGGCACTGTCTTTAAATCGGTCAAGCTTGTAAATGGTGAATTTGCCAAGCGCATTATCAAACAAGCCAAACGTGCCATCCACGTGGTTTTCATCGAAATACTTTTTCAAAGAATTGTCCACGTCCACATTATTATTAGCGCAGGAAATGAGGAACAACGTCAAAACGGCAATTGAGATAAACACCAAAAATCGCATAGTCAAATTTGCGCAAAGGTAATGGGGAGAATAAATTCAGATGGATTCGCGGCAATTTTTACCGTTGCTTGTCGTTACTAAGGCAATCCTATATTATGAGAAACCGTTGGACCTTACTCCCATTGCTATTATCCGTTGCCGTTATATCCTGCAGAAAGGATAAGCAAGCCGCGGCTGGTCAATTGATATTCAAATTCAAATTCGATTCTACGCAGGCACGTCTCAATAATATTGGGCAGCCTTCAACTATTCCTGCAGGCCACGGTGCACAAAGTCCCGTTTTTAATAACATGAGCGTACACTATATTGAAATGACAACCGGACCATTGGTTGCGCTTGGACAGGGAACTGTATTATATAAAGCACCCGAAACAACGGTCGGCGGCAGCACGGCAATCGATTTTGAGAAGTCAACATTTGCGGGCAATAATGAAACGTTCTTTTCGGTTCCATTAAAGGATGTAGCCGCTGGTCAATACGAATGGATCCGCGTGTCGTTAGCTTACCAGAATGCTGATGTAAAATTTAAAGTAGACACTACTGTTCTAGGTATCACTATAAACCAGGAATTTGTTGGAACCCTGGCAGGTTTTATTGGCTTCAATACATATTTGAAAACTTTTAAGGTTAAGAATCAGTCGCTCACCGTAAATGGAAACCGTAAGCAAGGTTATTGGGGTTTTGAAACGGTGTTGAGTGCGGCTGGATATACTTATCCTTTCATCACTTCGGGCCAGGCGCCGGAAGGGGCTACCACTGTCGTAAACCCTTTATTCGCTACCTCACCCATTCCGCAGGGATCGTGTGTAGTTACTGGCGCCTTTGTGCCCGGCAAATTAGTGATCACGGGAAATGAAACAGGTGACATCATTGTTGAAGTATCCTTCTCTACAAATAAGAGTTTTGAATGGGAAGATCTTGTTGCTGATGGAAAATGGGAACCTTCAAAAGGAGAACAGGTAACGGACATGGGAATTCGTGGAATGATTCCGACTATCAAAACGCCGTAGACTAAGACATCACGCTTCGAAGACTAGAGACGCACGCTATTATTCCAGCTTTGATTTCTTGTTCAAAGGACTTCAGTGTCGAGTACCAAGATGCAAGCTCCACTCGCGGGAAGTTGATGAACTTCGGAAGTCAATTGGGAGGCTGTTTTTGCACTGGCGAAATTGAAGCTTCTGTCTTTGTACTCCGGTATCAACAACTTCGAATCATAAGGCAAGATCCAAAAATCAAGAATCGTCTTCAGTCTTCTTTATTTCGGCATGCCGAACAATGCAATCAATTTCAGCAACACACCATTGCTCCAACCAAATCCATCCTGTGACGGGTATTCGCCGCCACCAGCTTCGAGATGTGTATCCATCACGTTGTATTTCTCCATCATCTTACCCGTACGGTTATAGACATCAACATTTAGTTTGATCCACCTTTCTGAAATTTGTTTTGCAAGATCATCTTCCTGGTAATTCAATAAGCCTCCAATAGTGAGCCATTCCAGCGGTGCCCAGCCATTGGGTGCGTCCCACTGTTCGCCTGTTTTGTTGACAGTTGTCACAACTCCTCCAGGCTGAAGAAATTTTGTTTTGATCACATTCGCCATCTGTTTCGCTTGCGCAATTGTTGCTACGTCGAAATACATGGCGGCCATTCCATTCAGGATGAGGACCTTGTTCTGTTTCTTCGTTACAAAATTATAATCGACGAAATAACCCGCGCTGGGCGACCAGCAATATTTGATGACTGCTTTCTTTCTTCGTTCTGCAATTTGTTCGTAGTATCGCTGGCGGGTGATATTACCTCTTTCTTTATTCGCCTTGGCCAATACTAATTCTAGATTATAAAGGAGACAATTCAAATCAACCGGAATGTAGTTAGTGGTTTCAATTGTAGTGAGTGATTTACCATCCTTAAACCATCTGCTGCTAAAATCAATTCCACTTTCTGCTGCTGAGCGAAGATGGCGATACATCGCTTTTTTATCAGACTTGGAAGCCTTTGCTGTTTCTTCATCTTCTAAAAATGATTCTTGCCTGGGAATGTCCAATTGGTCATAATACCGATTGAGCTTGCTGCCGTCGGGCATGGTCACTACATGCTTTGTTGGATCTGTTTTATCCATCCAGTAGTTGTATTCTCTTTCCAATGCATCCAGGTAAATCGCATAGATCTGATTTCCTTTTTTTTCTGCAAGCAGATTCACCATCGCTGCGAAGTATGGTGGCTGTGAGCGTCCGAGATAATAAGTGCGATTTCCATTCGGAATATGCCCATATTCATTAATCAGGAACGCAAAATTCTTAATCATGTTTTCGACCATTTCTTCTTCGCCACTTTCAAGTAATCCTAACATGGTGAAATAAGAATCCCAGTAATAAATCTCCCTGAATCGTCCGCCAGGAACAATGTATGGATAGGGAAGGGGAAGCAGTGAAGAACCTTTTACAACGGTGTCAGGATCACGACGCAAAATTTTCCAGAGAGACTTAATATGCTTTACAACGTCTTCTCCTTTTGGTACCTCCACATTCTTCTCCTGCGGAATAATAAAATTGCTTTCTACAAACAATTTCAAACTGAATCTTACCGCAGGATTGTTCTTAACCGCCAGGTACGACGTTACAATTTGCTTCGGATCCTTCCTGGGAATGCAGTCCACAAAGGTTTTTCCATCAGGAAAGATCTTTGATCGTTGAACATCTTCAAATAGTTGACCATAAACTTTATCAGGTGGTTGAGGCTTTTGACAAACCGCTATCAGCAGGTGCAGCACCAGAGGGAGAAGAAGGAACAGCCGTTTCATGAAGGAACTTTTATTCACCTAAAGATGCTGAAAAAAAATAAGACAAAGATTCAAGACCCAAGATCCAAATAATAAAACAGAAAAAAACTCAATAAAACGAAAAAAGCTTTCGAATTTCGAAAGCCCTTTTTCTTATTTTTCCTATTGCTCTTCTTCTTTGGATCTTGCATCTTGGATCTTGGATCTTGCATCTTGCATCTTGCATCTTGGAATCTTTCTCTTTATTTCTTCATCTTCAACTTACTCACCACAAGACTTCCAACTTTTCTTCCATATTCCGTGCTAACGATACAGGAAGGATGGAAATGAATTCCTCCGTAGAAGCGAGCGGAATTATTTTCCAGCGCGGCGTCGCGGAAGGATTTATACGAGCGACTTTTAATACCGAATTCTAGTTCAGTTGTATCGGTGTAAGCGAAGTTGTCGCCAAACACGCTGGTGAGTGCCTCAGCTGCGGCGGATGAACAAGTAGAATGTCCGCAAGTATACTCGGGAAAAGGAGGCGTTTGAAGATAAGGCCGCCACTTGTTGTCTAAAAAACGATTGATAACCGTTTCAGGTCGTGCCGTATTATGCCTGAACTTTTCATCCCAACATTGTATGAATGCATCGAACAACGCGATCGCAGTTAATGTATATGCATATACAGTAGTGGCATAATCTGCATTTGCTTTCTTGGCGGCGATCCCTACAATACTCATCCAATGCGCGGGCGGTGAAAACTTCTTCGTCCCAAACATTACATGGCCAACCACGTTTAATTTAAATGGATTGTCGTCCCAGAAATCAGCAATGTGTTTTTGTTCCTCCGACAGACTATCCACCGCATTTTTAATCTGAATCACTTGCTTATAATAATCGCTCTCTTTATTCCGCATATCAAATTTGAAAGGCGGCGGCGGAGTAAACTGATCGGCAGATTGCATTACTGCGGGCCGAATTTTATTCCAGTTTGGTTCCATTGCCGATGAATATGCGGGCGGTGTGGGAATCCATCGATAATCGGAATCCATCATGACCGTGTATTCAGCCATTCCCCTCGTCTGTAAATAATTATCCTTTTTGCTCCAGGCCATTACCGAATCCGCAACTGTTTCCGCGAAGACGATCGAATTATCATACACTTCTTTCGGCATCCCATGTTCCAGGGCCATATTTTTTATGCTGTCAACATAGTTCTTCGTTTTGATGGAAGAAAAGGTAACAGATTTACCAATTTTCCAAAAGGCCAGCAGGGAGGCGAATTCGAAATCGATTTCGTTTCCTTGCGGTGGTTTTGGTAAAGTCTTCAATCCGTTTAACTGACCGGCAAGTGAATTGTATTGCTCCGGATGCGCGGCGGCCATCACTTCATATGCTGCAACATTTGCATATAGATAGTTTCGCGATGCTACTACAGGCGAAAAATTATTTCCCATCACCACTGTATTCAATTCATATACAGTTTTGGCGTAAGTATCGGGATCGGTCATAATACTTCGGTAATCTGCTTTCTTCGTTTGACAGGAAAGCAAAACCATAAGTGTACCTGCAGCAAAAAGAATCTTATTCATTGGGGTTATGTTGATATCAGAATCGGAACGATGCGCCAATATTGACAACATAATCAGCAAAGGCGGCGTCACCATGGGTGTACACTCCGGTTTTTTCAGTCCTTAACTTGTCAGCATAACTCTGCGTGCGATTGCGTTTCAAAGCCACCGGCACGTAAGAATACAAGCTGAAATGTTTGAAAGTGTAAGTAGCTCCGGGTTCAACTGAGATAATATACCCTGGTCTGCGAAAACCGCTGCTGCCACCAATCAGATCTTTTGAAGGTAAACAATCGTCACGCACGCCCACAGAGATGCCGAAATCTTGTTTGGTATAGGCAATGCCTGCACGAACCATGAACTGATCCGGTACACTCATGGTGCTGCTACCATATAAAATACTGGAGGCTGAAGGAACACCACCTCTTGCGGTAGAAGTACCGTTTTGTTCTCTTGGATTAAAGAGATAAAAGAAGTTTCCGTAAACACTTAGTTCTCGTGTGAAATTGTAAAAACCATTTAATTCGGTGGTGAAACCGGTACCCCCATCACCCAATTGAATGGATTGATCAACGGGACCTAGCACTTTTACGGAATCACTTTTTACAAAGAAGTCCTGGTAGCGATAATCTCCGGTTGGAAATTTGAGTCCAAGACCAACTTGCAAATTCCCTTTCGGCATTTTAGATGGATCAATGATCCAGCCATAACCAGTCACTCTTAAATCACCAAGTCCAAAGCTGTGCGTGCTATACCTGTTTTTGCCGTCATGCTCATATAGCGAGGAGCGCGCGTTTGAAATCATTGGCAGGTCGAGCGTGAATGACCATCGTGCATTGATATTCCTGGTTACAAGAATATCCATCGTATAAGAATGGTTGATCACTTCAGTTCCTTTTTCCACTCTTTCCTTTTGCTCTTCGGTCCCTACAAAATGTTTGTATGATTTGAAGTATCGGTTGTTGATGCCCACCACCCATGGCGAAACTTTCGGATGGTTCATGCTCGCTGTACAAAAGCCACCTGTACTCCTGATGGCTACGCATCCCTGGCCGATACTTTCAGTATAAAAGAAGCTTGCTACAATGATTAAGAAAAATATTTTTTTCATAAACAGTTTTTACTTGGTTGCATAATTTTTTTTCATGTTCAGTTTGTTGACTACCAGTTGGCCAACTTTCTTTCCATATTCAGTACTTACGATACATGAATTATGAAAATGGATTCCGCCATAAAATCTCGCCCAATTATTTTCTTCAGCAGCCTGACGGAATGAAGTGAATGATCTGCTCTTGATACCGAATTCTGTTTCGGTTGTATCCGTATACGCAAAATTGTCGCCGAATACGCTGGTAAGCGCTTCTGCCGCTGCGGAAGAACAAGTGGAATGACCACAAGTATATTCGGGAAACGGTGGCGTTTGAAGCAATGGCCGCCAATCAGCATCAATATATTTATTAATTACTGTTTCCGGGCGTACACAATTGCTGCGATACTTTTCGTCCCAGCATTGAATGAATGCATCAAAAAGCGCTATAGATGTGACCGCGAACGCATATACTGTTTTTGGAAAGTCAGCATTCGATTTTTTTGCGGCTATTCCAACAATACTCATCCAATGGCCGGGCGGTGAAAACTTTTTTGTACCAAACATCACGTGACCCGTCACATTTAATTTGAAAGGATTATCATCCCAGAATTCGGCTATGTGCTTTTGTTCGTCGGATAGTGAATCGCCTGCATTTTTTATTGCCATTACTTCCTTGAAGTAAAAGCTATTTTTATCGAGACTGAATTTAGGCGGACGCGGTACTATAAATTGGTTAGCGCTGTCCATCACTACTGGTCTGATCATCCGCCATGAGGGTTCCATAGCTGATGTGTATGCCGGCGGTGTTGGAACCCATCTACCCGGTGTGTCCATTACAGTATACTTCGGATAAGTTCTCGTTTGCAGGTAAAAGTCCTTTTTGCTCCACTGCATGACCACTGATGAAACCGTATCTGCAAATGCTACTGAGTTGTTGAATATGTCAGTAGGCATTCCATGCTCTTTAGCGAGGTTGTGCAAACTGTCCACAAAATATTGCATGCTACCCGCGGGAAAGGTTACTGCCTCGCCAAGTTTGCAAAAGGCCAACAATGATGCAAATTCAAAATCGACTGGCTTATCTTTCGGCGGCTTCGGCAATTCACCTAGCCCTTTCACCTGGCCTGCCAGTGAGCGATACTCTGCCGGATAGCCCGCAGCAATCACCTCATACGCTGCTACGCTCGCGTATAAATAATTACGTGAGGCTACAATAGGGCTGAAATTATTGCCCATCACAACAGTATTAAGTTCGTATACCGTTTTGGAAAAAGAAACGGGGTCGTGCAAATATGTTTTGTAATCATTTTTTTGCCTGCATGAAAGAACGAATACGGATATGCAGGCGCATACCAAAATACTACGCATAAATCCTTTGAGTGTTTAATGTTGAATGCTAACAAAAAATAACGACGGGGATGAGAATTTTGCTTAGCAGTCTGGCGGTTGTTCCACTACCATTCGGAATAAAAAGGAAGTATGGTCCGAATAAGAAGAATGATGCTTTAAAACATTTGTACAGTCAACTGTTGCATTAGTTGTTTCCTTCAACAAATAATCGCTGAAAGTAACTTTGATGGAGTGGTCCTTATTAGAGTCCGTTTTCTTGTTGCTCGTTTGAAGATCATTAACCTGCTTGAAGTAATCAGCGCGGGCCGATCTTAAATCATTCTTCTCCTGGTTCGGAATACAAAGAAGAATGAGCGTATCATTCACAAGCTTCCTTTTCACATATTTATAGTGAACACCATTGATCTCTGTTTCACCCTGGTATTTTTCGAATGAATCCCAATTTGACAAGTATGGGAGACTCACTGCAACCTTTACTTCCACAAGGCTATTGTCATCATATAAGTTATTATCTAGCCGCTTCTGCAACGAAGTGCTCGCTTTCTGTTCCAATATATCTATAAATAAACGGTAACCGTACCAATTAAAGGCAAGGAGGGACAGGAGTAATATGGCAGCTAGCTTCTTCAAATCGAGGCCTGAGGACGATAAAGTTAGTGAATTTAGCGGGTTCATAGGTAACGGCCAAATCAGGTCACTGGTTGCCGGGAGCTGGTTCCTGGGAGTTGCTGGAGCTGGTTGCTGAATACTAGGCGCTAATTTACTTTTTTACGCAGTCACCAAACAGGTAAATACTACTAACCAGTCTCAGGCAACTAAATGGTTTGGAACTCGTCTGCCATTAATTTTCAAGAGGTAGCACCTTAACTAAGTGGCAACCAGAAACCAGTAACCAGTAACTAGCAACAATCAACATGAGGAGAGAACATCTCAGATTGAGGAAGTAAAATCAATAAATCTCCATTTGGTTGCATTTTTTTCAATGGCAAGAAAATTGGACTTAAGAACTAGAATTAATGAGGTGAGCTGCATTGCCATTGATCATTAAACCTAAAATGAAGATCATGAAAAATATTCTCTTGGTAGGTGCAATCCTCTTCATGTTGGCATCGTGCGATAATGGAAAGAATGATACGTCTACCAATCCGAGTGACACAACAGGGACTCAAATCAATCCTGCGCTCGAGGATCCTAATTCCAATATGGCAGATACCATGCACATGGTGGATAGTAGCAGAGTGAAGGACACTGTTATCAGAGATTCTGCCTCAGGTAGACCAAAACATTAAGACTATACCAGGATTCTCCCAAGGAATCCTTCTCTATATATACATATTCATCGTTTATAGGACCCCCGCAAGCGCGGGGGTTTTTTTGGGAAAGGTCCGATCTTTTGATCGGACCTTTAATTCTTACTGGGCAAGAATTTTGTATTCAATAAAGAAAAATCAGATGAAATTCTTGTCTGTAATGATTGCAACAGCAACGTTGCTGGTCTCTTGTTCCACCTCACGCAAAGCCGCAAACGAAGTGAATGGTGATTGGGAACTTGTAATGTTTTCCGCAGGATCTAAAACATTAAGTGAAATATTTACAATGAAGAAACCTGAGTTGCAATTAGAAAACGGCCGATTATCAGGCTCTACCGGATGCAACAGGATCAATGGAACGTACTCTGTGTCCGGCAACGGCATTCAATTCGGTCCCAACCTGGCAATGACAAAAATGGGCTGCCCCAATTACGATGAAAATACTTTCCTCGACGCTTTCAATAAAGTAAATCACTACCAGATCAAAGGCAATGATCTGATGCTCATGCAGGATTCCACTCTGCTGATGACCTTCTCAAAGAAATAGAACCTTATGACTAGGTCTATTCCCTAACAGGCAATGGGCAATCGGCAACCGGCAACTCAATTCGCTGCAGTATTATTTATTTGAAGGGAAAATCTTGCCGTAGAAAAGCCTAATCAATAAATTAAAACGCCTGAAAATTTAAAAAGGCCACTAACTTCTGGGTTGCCTATTGCTAATTGTCAATTGCCTATTTTGCAAAGGCGAGTATCCAAATATTTTCCTAAAAACTGCAGAGCTTGCACGACTTTTGCAGTCTGAATCGTCATTTTCGCAAACAAAACTTTAATTATGAAACCGAACCGCTTGTTGTTGTTAGTATTTCCGGTGCTATTATTTTCATGCGTAAGTAGCAAGCAGTATAAGTTGTTGCAAGGTCGGTATAACTCGCTTGACTCCACGAACGGTTCATTGAGAGCCGATTTGAGAGGATGCGAGGATAGGAATGCTGAGGCTGCGAGGCAAAAAGGATTACAAGATGCTGAGATTGCCAAGCTCAATGGCCAAATCGCATTGTTGAAAGAAAACAATACTGCTGTACTGAATCAGCTAAAGGATCTTTCAGTGATATCCAGTGCGCAGGCGGAAAGTATTAAGAAGTCGATGGACAATATTGGTGCGAAAGATCTCTACATACAAGATCTTCAAAGGCAGATGGCGAAAAAGGATTCTTTGAACATGGCACTCGTGATGAACCTAAAGGGTGCTGTTGGTAATATGCAGGACGAAGACATCAACATCAAAGTAGATAAAGGTGTTGTATATATCGATATCTCCGATAAACTTCTGTTCAAGAGTGGTAGTTATGACATCACTGATCGCGCAAAGGAAGTGCTTGGCAAGGTGGCACTTGTTCTTAAAAATCAACCCGACATCGAATTTATGGTAGAGGGTCATACTGACAACGTTAACTTCAAACGCGGGGTGTTGTTGGACAACTGGGATCTGAGTGTAAAGAGAGCAACTGCCGTAGTGAGAATATTACAAAATCAATATGGACTTGATCCCGCGCACATGTCGGCAGCGGGCAGAAGCGAATACAAACCGGTGGCTTCAAATGATACACCAGATGGGAAAGCCGCTAATCGCCGGACCAGAATTATTATCCTTCCTCAGTTGGATCAATTCTTTAAGTTACTGGAACCGAAGCAGGGGTAGAGAGATGGTATTTGGTACAGGGTATTGGGTATTAGGATAGATAGACCTGTTATTCTCCCCTATAGCCCAATACCGATTACCCATTACCTATATCGAGGGTATTAGGTATTTGGCATTAGGGAAGATACGTTTCTAGTCCGTCGCTCCCCAATACCTTATACCCAATACCTAATACCTCCTCTTCTTGGCAAAGTTTTTTCTCTTCCTTATGGAACAAATGAATTGTTCAAGTTCTAAAACGTAAGCATATGCTATGGCAAGGAAGGAGAGAAAGTGGTAATGTTGAGGATCGTCGTGGAATGTCCACCGGAGGCGGGCTCGCCGTGGGCGGCGGACTCATTGGTGCCATTTTCCTCGTTATAAAATTTTTATTGGGTGGAGGTGATCCGAGTCAACTTCCGCAACAAATTCCACAAGAGTCAAGAGAACTTACTGCCGAAGAGAAAGCAAAGGATGATGAACGCGCGCATTTTGTTAAGGTGGTATTGGCCGATACCGAGGATGTATGGGCTGAAATTTTCCAGAAACTGGGAAAGACATATGAAAAGCCAACACTGGTTATGTTCAGAGATGCTACTGAATCGGGTTGTGGCTACGCGAGTTCCGCAACCGGACCATTCTATTGTCCGGGCGATGAGAAGCTTTATATAGATCTTTCATTTTACCAGGAACTGCAGGAACGATTTAATGCGCCTGGTGATTTTCCCATGGCCTACGTTGTAGCGCATGAAGTAGGACATCATATTCAAAACCTATTGGGCATTTCTGAAAAAATGTCGAGACTTCGCCAACAATTAAGTGAAGGCGAGTATAACAAGTACTCTGTAAAGATGGAGCTACAAGCAGACTTTCTCGCGGGCGTGTGGGCAAAATATGAAGCCAACAAACAATTGCTGGAGGTTGGTGATATTGAAGAAGCAATGTCGGCTGCACAAGCAATCGGTGATGACCGGCTGCAACGTCAATCACAGGGTTATGTAGTGCCTGAATCATTTACGCATGGAACTTCCGAGCAACGGGTTTATTGGTTTAAGAAAGGATATCAAACGGGGGATATTAGTCAGGGGGATACGTTCAATGATCCAAGTCTCAACTAAATCGGGTTACTAGTTGCTGGGTACTGGTTGCTGCTCTTTAAGGTCGAAGCTTGTAACTAATTTGCAATCGTTACATGGTTGCTGGATGCTGATTACGGGTTGCTGCAACTTAAAGTCGCATCACTTGACTAAAATTTCGCTGATCTATAAACTGGGAATATAGTTCTCTTCTACCCATTCATAGTACTTCCTAATTTTTTTTCCCAAGGTCTCTGTTTTTTCATGAAGTCTGTTATATAAAGCGAGGTCCTGGAGTGATTTTGTGTTGTATAAGGTTTCCAGATGGTCCTTTGTCTCATCCGTAGAGCCGAGAGCATAAATTAAAAATTTCAAGTATTCGGCTTTATAAATTTTCCTGCCGTACCCTTCCGCAATACTCGCCTTCACATTCTTACTGGATTTTCTTATTTGTGATCCTTCCTCATACATCTCAAATTTGGGAAGATTCATAGTCATTTCGTGAACTTCAATCACAAGCTCATTTGCAAGCACCCATATTTCCAACGTCTTGTAGCTCATAAAAATATTCTTCAAAGGTGTTAGGTCCCTTTAAGAATTCTATGGGATATACATCATTCCAAAAATGTATTTTTCTTCTTTTAAAAGTGAAAATCACGGCGGCTTAACAACGGAAAACAGATTAAATCTTCCCATTTAATGATGAGTTTACGAGGTTAGTGTTAGCACCCAGAAACTAGCAACTAGCAACCAGTAATGTAAAAATCCGACACACTTAACTTCCCTTAACTCCATTCATCTTTTCACATCTGCGGCTTGTAAAAAGCTATTACGTGCGAATTCATTTTTTTTAAATTTTTGAGCAAACATCTGACATGAAAACTTTTCTCACTTGTTTGCTTGTAGTATCAGCAATGATGAGTTGGAGTCAAACAACTTCACATGGAACGGTTACCCTCTCCGTACAGAACGACCAACAGAATCCGCTGGAAAATGTAACGGTACAACTACTGAAAGGCAAGGATTCTTCTCTCGTCAAAGTTGCCATAACGGATAAGAATGGATCGGCATCGTTTGAAAATATTCCATACGGATCTTATCTCCTGAAATTGAGCATGGTCAATTTTAATACCAGGCTCACAAATGTGTTCTCACTATCGGCAGGAGAACTTCAACTTGAAAACATCAGCCTTCAGAAATATGAAAAACAAATGCAGGAAGTGGTGGTGACAGGAAAAAAACCTTTCATACAAAAACTTTCCGATCGCATTGTTGTAAACGTGGACAATAGCATCGTGAATGCAGGTACATCTGCTTTTGATGTGTTGGAGCGTTCACCTGGCGTACAGATCGATCCCAATGATAACATCACGCTCAGAGGAAAACAAGGCGTGACCATTATGATTGATGGGAAGGTAACGCCAATGACGGGCGCGGATCTCGTGAACATGTTGCGCGGACTCACCTCCAGTAGTATCGAAAGCATTCATATCATCACCAATCCTTCCGCTAAATATGATGCAGCCGGTAATTCTGGTATCATTGATATCAGGATGAAAAAGGATCAGCGATTGGGAGCTAATGGTACAATGACCGTGGGTTATGGACAGGGCGTTTATCCAAAGGCAAATGCGGGAGCTACATTTAATTATCGCAACAAGAACTTAAACCTCTTTGGAAATTATAGTTACTCTTATCGTGAATTATTGAATCATCTGATTCTCGACAGAAATTTCTTTGAGAACGGCAAATTCACTGGTCAGGACAAGAAAGACAATTATGCGAAGATGCCATTGAGTGCGAATAATTTTAGATTGGGCGCAGACTTCTTCCCGTCCAAGAAAACGATTATCGGTTTTGTAGTGAACGGAAACTTCAATCACTTCAGAAGGAACAACGATAATAATTCTGTGGTCATTGATGAATTCAAAGATCCCACTTACACATTTCAGACGAACGCAAGGAACAATGACCATTTTAAAAATCTGATCGGTAACATCAATTTCAAACACACTTTCGATTCAACAGGCAAAGAGTTAACTGCTGATATCGATTACGGCGTATATAAAACAAGTTCATTGTCATCAACAGCTACGAGCTATTATAACCTCGATGGAAGCAGCATGCAGCCCGACTACATTTTAAACGGAGATCAGGATGGTAAACTGACTTTAAGAACTGCAAAAGCGGATTATGTAAATCCACTTGGCAAGGGTGCAAAGTTTGAAGCAGGGTTCAAAACGAGTTACGTTTCTTCTGATAACGACGCAAAGTTTTTTGATGTAAGCAGTGGCACCCCCATCAATGATGTAAACAAAACCAACCGATTTTTTTACGATGAGTATAACAACGCAGGCTATTTGAATTTCAGTAAGGAATTTAAAAAGTTCAATGTGCAACTCGGATTGCGTGGCGAAAAAACGGATGTGAAAACTTACCAGGTTCAGGGCGACATTAGTTGGGATTCCAGTTATTTTCAATTATTCCCAAGCGCATACTTTAACTATCACCTGACGAAAGATCAAACGCTTGGCGTTTCAGTAAGCCGAAGAATTGATCGCCCTGGCTATTCTCAACTCAATCCATTTCTATTCCTCATAGATGTAACTACTTACGCAACGGGGAATCCAGGCTTGTTGCCTCAAATTACCTGGTCGTATGAATTGAATTATACCATTAAGAACATCAATCTTACATTAGGGTATAGTCACACACGTGACGTGCAAAATATTGCCATCGTCAGATTTAAAGATGTGTTCCCCACTATTCCTTCAGAGGACAATGTAACGGTGCAAATTCCGGTGAACCTGGAGTCGTCTGATTATTTTGGTGCCACTGTGGCCGCACCTATTCGGATAAGCAATTGGTGGAACATGATCAACAATGCGAATGTCTACTACAATCACTTCAATGGAAACCTCGGTGGAAATCCGTTGAACAATGGAAGTGTTGCCGCGGACCTGAGAACAAACAACACTTTCACTTTTAAAAATGGATGGTCAACTGAATTGAATGCGAACTACAGCACAGGCGGGCGATATGGATATATGGTTTCCGAGCCCCAGTGGGGCCTTTCAGCAGGAGTTCAGAAAACAGTAATGAAAAAGAAGGGAACGATTCGTTTCAATATTTCAGACATCTTTTGGACCAATCTTCCTAAGGCGACAATTACCTATGACAATTATATCGAGTACTGGCATGCCTATCGCGATACGCGCGTTGCTAACCTAAGTTTCATATATCGCTTTGGAAAGAACACAGTAACGGCTGCCAGGAGAAGGACGACGGCTTCAGAGGAGGAGAGACAGAGAGCGGGCAATTGATTACAACAGGCAACAGGCAATAGGCAATAGGCAACACACCAAATCCCCAGTCGCAAACAAGCGCAAGTTGCAAGAGCCAAAAGTGAAGTTGCAGATGAGGGAAGGGCTTTGATTAGAAAACCATCGGGGTTTAAAGGCACACCTTAGGTAGAAAAATTGACTATTAAAACACCCCGAACATTTAACTAGATCTGCCATTCGGCAGATCTTGCTTTTTTATAGACCGGCAATCGCTTCACCATTTTTGTAACTCTCAACACTCGTTACAGAGAGACAACTTTCATCCTTCCCATTCTTTATAAATCATAGCCTCTGTCATCGAATTTTCGCGAACTGGGAGCCTGCCTGTCGGCAGGCGTAATAGGCTCATCAATACCCCATCCTTTTATCCTTTCTTCCTAGCCTTCCTAGTCCTCCTAGTCGCAATTTCCCTGGTTAAAACGGCGTTGAATATGCGTAGAATATTTGCATCATCATCGCATGCAATTGTGGTGATGTTGGCTGGTATATGATTTGACTTACCTATTGAAAGCATTTGTACCATGAAAAATCAACTATTCCTACTCTTATTCACCCTTGGTGTATACGCCTCAGGCTGGTCGCAAACTTCAGTTGCATTCGCAGTGCAGAAACAGCCAATGGCGATGCAAAAATTCAACAGCCTCGTTCGGGTGATGAAAGATCAGCAAACTGAATCAGCAAGATCAGCAGTGTTAAGAGAAACGTTTGATGTGAACACGAATTACTTTACCATTTTTCAATTGAATACGCTGCTTATTCTTATACCCTCCGAGTCAGAGCGCCTTGATTTCGCGAAGAAAGCAGTTATGCATACACTGAATGAAGCAAATGTTGATGCGTTGTCAGAAGTATTCAGCAGCCAGGGCAATAAGGATGAGTTGATGAATTACATTGCAGGCGTGAGACTGAAAGGTTGATGTATGCCCTATTAAAGAAGCCAGCAGTCAGGAGTCAGAGTAAAGAAAACCGAAAAGGTCAGAGAACGAGAATGCAGGAGAACGCAGATTCCTATGATGATTAAGATCCATTAAGATAGAACTGCGAGACCTAGATGACATCCAAACAAATCATCACAATCTTAAAAAAATCCGCGTTCCATCCGTTGCCAAAGTCAGAAGCTAACTCAAAATTCACACTCGACAAACCTTAAACCTCAAACTTCAAACTTCAAACGATACACGCATTAGATCGTTTTGAGGTATCCCTTTTCCTTCAATCTTCTCTCAACTCTTTCTCCAATCTTTCTTCCCCATTCTTCTCCTATTTGATAAGAGTCCTGCGTAATGAGTGGCATGTTGGCGATAACTTTTTTTCCAAGAGGTGATTTATAGAACTCGAGAAGTTTTATCAATTCGTCATCCGTATAATATTTCGCGTAGATGGGTGCAACTAATTCGATCAGTCCTTCCGGATTGACTTCTTTTCCAATCTCGTCCCAAAACTCAGTAGGCACATTAGGTAGCTTCACCTTGAATGATGAAATCATATTATTCATCACTTGCACTCCCAATTTCCCAGAGCCGGTCATTTCCAATAATTCCTTTGCATGACTGGTTGCTGATTCGTTCTGTGCATATACAAAACTCACGGTAAAACAAACGGTAACGAGTAGGATAAGCTTTTTCATGATTCCTGTTTAGAAGTGATCGATCTTGCCTTCAACGCTAATTTAATCAGATATGGTGCGTGTATTTGTTAACGCGTGGGTAATAGGCCATTCTTTCATTGATTTGAGTCAAGTAGCGTTGGATTCACGAGTTCTCATCTTGCACTCATTACTTGCTTAGATTTTGAAACAATATTTAAAAGCTTTTCATTTTTGTTGGAACCGGATGGATTCCACTCAATCGAATCAAGAGTAGATACACCCGTTATCTGGGATTCGTCTAGCAAGATCAGCTCGGGGTGAGCGATTGGAACTTCATTAATGCAAACCTTATACTTGCGCACTGAATCTGCGACTTGAAATTTATCAAGAAGGGATTTAAGGCGAAGAAGATTTGTATTTGGTTTTGTATTAATAATGAGTGCTCCATTCTTACCGAAATCGCCAAACCGGTTAATTGCACTGGTGTCCTTCAAAACCTGTATGGAAGCAATGTTCTCCGGGTCAAGTACCAATTCCTTTAGTGAAGTTTTGAAACTATCCACTATTACCAATGGGTCGTTCGAGGATGTCGTTTTCTCACTAGTTTGTTGTGCAATTCCGTTCAAAAGAAAACAAGAAAAGGAGAGTGTAAGAAGTAGTCTCATACAAAAAATAATTGCGTTGACTATGAATGTAACAAAAATTGTTGGCCCTTAATGGTCAGCGTCGTTAATCTTTTCATACTCCTCCTTATGCCCGGCATCATAGGCGTAACAACCTGCAACTAATCCTAATTTATTTCCGGAGATGTGAAAGAATTGTTTCGGTTCATTACTGTTGCCATCATATGCGATGCGGTAAGCGTATTCACCCTTTGGGAAAACCATGCATACGCTCTTTTCAACGGTAGAATCGGCAACTATTTGATAGTTGCCACTCTTCACTACCTGCCCGTTCTTGCGCAGCTCGTATGTGTTGTCAGTAAAGATTAACACATTTCCGTTACCTGCCGGAAATTTTGATACAGTAGGATTCATTGCTGCTGAAGTCTCCCGCAATTCCCATGTTCCCACAAGCGAGGCCACACTCTTGTTTTTCTTATTCTCGTTTTTGTTGCAGGTCATCGAAAGTAAAAATGATGTGGTTACGACCATAAATGCAAGTTGCGCTGATCTCATATAATCATTTTCAGTTTGACACAGTAATCGATCGTTCCGTTGCAACGATCAAAGAATTAAGATTTCCAGTCGGAGCTGGCCAGTACCACCGATGTCTCCACCTGTCGTTCCGGTATCGACCAAAATTTTTTCAAGAGTTTATTCTTTTCTTCTTGCGTAACCAATCGAAATCCATGCTTCTTATAAAATTCAATGGCCCAGCTAGCGTCGGACCAGGTGCCAATTAAAATTGGAGTAGTCGCAATGGAAGTTAAATGAAGGAGCAATTGTTTGCCAATTCCTTTGTTACGACTACTTGTGCGCACATACGCGTGCCTGATTAACGTGACTTCGCCTTTAAATTGGATTCCCATCACACCGAGAATTTGTTCGCCTTCCTTATAACACCACAACTCAACTCCTTCCTTCATCTGTTGCTCCAATTCTTCTCTGCTCATATAAGGCTCATGCCATCTGTCTGAAGGAATGATTCCTTTATAGGCGATGGCAGCATCGTTGATAATGGAGTAGATGGTTTCGAAGTCTTTTTTGCCACACTTAACGATCATCCTAATTTGATTTGGCTTTCAATAAATGAATTTAGCCAAAGATCAGTCGAACCCCAATTCAAAAATATTTATCCGGCAGCATTAACAGGTATCTTGTCTTGAATTTCAGAGATGGGAACATAAACAATAATTGTGTCCTTGATCTTGAGCGTTACTGTTCGATTAATTCGGTTGATCGAGTCAATCCAGATTTCAGTCCCTTTCTTGACTTTATACTGGGTCTTCGTTTCATTAGGCATGAGGCGGTATCCTTTGAAAGTGGAGAGTGTTTTAACCGTTAATCCATATGAACGCAACAAAACCGTATCATAATATATGCTGTAGTCGTCTAATGATACTCTAATTGGGCAGTCTTCACCATAGCCAACCAATTCGTCTCTAATGGATGCAGATCCAACCATAGTGTGTTCATCTTTCCATTGCAGTTCCACTATACCACCAGCATCAATTATATCAATCAAGTCTTTTAGAGAGTCGTTTTTGTATGATACGTAGCTAGTCGTCCATTGATCACTATCGCCTTCAGAGGCAAACAGGAAGACTGGGGTCTTTGAATGAAAGGCTTCTGTGACGTTCTTAAATTCAAACCTCGGGTGATCTCCATCTTCAATCATGATCGAATCGGTGCTGCCGTTTTTCTTTCTAGTCACGAATAGATATACTCCTTCACAGTAGTAACTAGAGTCATATTTCAATGTATCGGGGAAAAAATAGATAGATTTAATCTTTGCAGAATACTCCTTTGCGTCATACTCATATTGCTGCTGCGCATACCTTGCGAATTCCTTTGGCGTGGGCGATGGCGTTTTTATTGAGTCCTGTTGGTTAGCCTGGCCTGATTGATTCTGTTGTTTAATCTTTACAGGAGCCTGCGCACAACCAAGCATGACCAAGCAGAGCGATGTTAACAGCAGGTTTTTCATTTGGATAATGGGTCAAGATTCAAAGAGTAAATGAATATTGGATAAACTCAAAATCCCCGTATTTAGTATCTCACAAGGCCTAGCCGCTCGTCAAATTCTTCAACAACTTTAAATGAGGCTGCAAATTGACGAGTGTTTGCTTGTGCAAGAATTCCTTTAAGTGTTTATAAAAATGACTGTGGTCGTAGTAACCGTATTCGGAATAATGAAACGTTGAAGGTTCATTGGCCAGGTGCGCCACTGCTTTTCTGATGCGCATGATTTGAATCGCTTTCTTGCTGCTGATGCCTGTGGCCTTTTCGAAATATCGTTGGAGTGTCCTGCTGGAGATTCCGGATTCTTTCGCGAAGGACTCAATTGAAATCGAAAATGCATTTTCTGCCTGAACTTTTTTTAAAATATTTGTTACGATTTTGACAGGTTCGAAAGCATCAGCGTGTTCCCTGATAATCGTTTCATAATGGCCGCTCAGCATCTCCACCCTTTTATCGAATGACCCGAGGTCTTTTATTTTTCGAATGATCTTTTCATCCATTAAATAGCTGAGTGGAAAAATGTATTGCTGGTATTCGGAAAAATTTACCTGCTTGTCGAATATGACGGGCGACACTTTAAACTTGATGCCGAAGATCCTGTTTCCTTTTTGATGAAAACATTCGATACTCGTGGGGCGAGGAAGAAAACCATCGCCTTTCATTTCAAATTTCTCTTCCTCTACCTGCATTACGAATGGCGTGCCGAGGTTGATCAGATAAGTATAACCAATGTTCGGGAAAAGAGCATCAGAAAAACCTTTCGGATATTGAGACCACAGTTCGTCAAAATCTGTTTCCCAAAAGAAATCAATGAAATTGGACAACTCCCCCGTTGTATACACACGATGGTAGTTGTTTTCAAAATGATCCTTATGGAAGAATTCAACGTGTTGCATGCTGGTTACTGGTTGCTGGCCACTGGTTACTGCTCATCAGGGTCGTACTCCCTCACTAATGCACAAACACTACGAGAAAGAGTAATGCGCTTCATACAGTAATGGAAATTTCTTTTTCCAAAAATACATCCACACGCATCATTGATAGACGCATTAACAAATTCAACATTGTAAAGAAGCTTTGAAGTCGAAGTTTGCAAAGCGTACAGACAAACCCGAATTAATGAGGAAACTGCGCATGGAAAAGCAGCAACTAGCAACCAGCAACCAGCATCCATAAATTCAAATCTTTTTCGCGACAAAGATGACCAACGCTAATACACCAATAAAAAGAAAGACCAGGGTGAGGGCGCTGGAAAAATTGGTTGCGGAGAGTTTTTCGGAAAGATGATTCTCTAAACCTGATCCGATGGAAATTTCATATGCAAGACTTTCACTTGCCTTCTTATACGTTCTCAGGTATTCATCCGATTCATTTGCATCAATATGATCCTTCAGATTTTCATAATCGTATTCCAGCTTAAACTGTCGGTACTGATAAGAGTATTGTGTTCTTAACTTAAAGCCCTTGCAATGAATGTTGTGTTCAGTTTCTTCTCCTTCCCATTCATCCGGAAGATTGATCTCAATCGTTTCTTTATACCTGGCTGGAAAAGTTAGTGAGAATGGCATTTTTCGATCAACATCATCGGGCTTCGTCATTACCCCATCGATGATATAAGGCTTGAACGAAATTGATTTTCGCCCCTTGTCCACGTCCCAAACATCTTTGAGCGAATAATATTCATTGATCGTTAGTGTGCCATTTGATTCGTTATCAGAAGAAGTGACGCTGTCAACTTCTATCTTGTCAAAAAATGTAGAATAAAACTTTCTGCCGATCTCTTTGATTTCTTCCTGGCTGTTGGTATTCATGCTTCTCCTAACATCGTCGGCAAACGAACCAGTATATTCTGTTATCACTTTCAGTTTTGCGCGGCCATATGTATCAGGGATGTCAAATATTTCTTTCACCCGGGTTTCACCTTCATCATGCAATGGAATATGCGTAAGCGCGCTGGACGTATCCGCGATGATAAGTCCCACCTGATAATCGGGGTATGAAATGTCGTCAATTCTTCCACGCTGATATGAAATGGTTGGATCGAACCAATAATACCTGCCATTCAATTTCACTCTTGTAGTCACATGGTCAAAATCAATCGGCGCCGGCAACCAGTTCTCGATTGTTTTTTTATAGCTGGTATTGATAAGCACCGGCTGCGCTTCAATCCCCATTGCTGTGAGCATGGAACAGAGGAGGTAGCTCTTATCCTTGCAATCGCCGTATCGCTGCGAATAAATTTTGCTGGGGTCCGAAGGCTTGTGGGAATTCACGCCCATTTCAATCCCCATATAGCGCACTTCGTCCTGCACAAAACGCAATGCGCCGAGGATCTTTGATTCATCATTGGACGATGAAGAAGCTATTTCATTAATCTTTTTTTGAAGCGCAGGTGAGAGCGTTATATTATTTTGAAACAATTCAGTTGCCCATTTGCTTACCTCCGTCCAACTGTTGAATTCACTCACGATGATCATCGAGTACAGATCGTACCACGATGGAATATTATCCTGAGTCTTTACGGGTTGCAGTTCGCTTAATTTCCATTCATAGCTCGTGTTGGTATTATCATGCTTTACTATTGGCTGAATATTGATCTGGCTATTCTTAATGTTAATATTCCGTCCTTGCGGCACTAGCACCTTATAAAACACATTATAGATCGGAACACTGTAACTGGTGTTCAGAAATCCGGAATATTTGCCTTTGAAAATGGGATTAAATCCTTGAATAGTGTAGCTGTACTCAACAATATCCCCCTTCCTTACATCTTCAAGAAAAATGACCGCGGATAAAGTGCCGTTATAGGAATGGCGCGCCAGTTCTCTTTCCTGTTGTATCGTTTTTATTTTAGATAGATTCAGTTGATTGAACGTTTCCTTGCCTCTTATGATCTTGATGGAGTGAAAAATTAAGCGCGAATAAGAAGGGTCATAAGAAATGGAGAGCTCGGAATTTTCCTGCACACCCGCGTCCGATAAAATCTTGTATGCTTTACGAGTGTAGGTTGCCTGATCCTGGAGATTTACCTGTTCTTCATAAACAAGATCGACGTAACCATCTTGTGCTTTCTTATCAAGCGATGATCGGCCGTAATCGTAATTATTGACAGTGATCCAGTTTGGAGAAGCAGCTTTTGCTGGTTTCGCACGCTGTGCCACTAATAGCTGACTGCACAATAGCAGGGGTAGGAAGAGGAACCGGTACATGCAATTGGAAATATGCGCTAAAGTAGAGAAAATCCTTTGTAGTGCATAGCTTAAAAGTATTGCTGCTGCTGCGTTCCATGAATACGGCCGCAATTTCCAATTGCCGCGACCTTTTACAGGGCTCAAAAAAGGCAATTGGCCAGATTTCGATTGCTGAAGAGAATGTTTTATCCGTAAACTTTGCACATGCAGTATACATTATTAGGAAAGTCGCATCTCGAAGTTTCAAAAATTGCATTTGGGTCCATGTCCCTTAGCATGGGAGAAGTAGCAGGCATTCAGCTCATTGATGAGGCCATTGCTATGGGCGTCAATTTCTTTGACACGGCGGATCTTTATGACAAGGGGGCTAATGAGGAAATGGTTGGAAAGGCATTGAAAGACCAGCGAAGTAAGGTCGTTCTAGCAACTAAAGTGGGCAATCAATGGCGTGCGGACGGAACTGGCTGGGACTGGAACCCGCGGAAGGAGTATATCCTGGAATGCGTTGAAAAAAGTTTAAAGCGTCTACAAACGGACTATATTGATCTCTATCAGCTTCACGGAGGAACCATGGAAGACCCTATCGATGACGTGATTGAAACATTTGAATCGTTACAGGCACAAGGTAAGATCCGTTACTATGGAATTTCCTCGATACGTCCAAATGTGATCCGTGAATATGTGAAGCGGTCATCCATAGTAAGTGTAATGAGCCAATATAGTTTGCTTGATCGCCGACCCGAAGAATCCGTGTTCCCATTGTTGAAAGAAAAAAATATCGGTGTGTTGGTGCGAGGAGCGTTAGCGCAAGGTATTCTTGTAAACAAACCAGCGCGCGACTATTTAAATCTATCGGCGAGCATCGTTCAAAAAGCCGCGACTGCGATTAAAGAAATATCTGACGTAAGGAGTAGTGTACATTCTGCATTGCAGTTTGTATTGAATAATCCCGCAGTGACTGCAGCAGTAGTGGGCGTAAGAACACTTGGTCAATTAACCGAAGCGGTGGAAACCATCAACGCGAAGCCGCTGTCTGAAAAAGAATATGAATTCCTGAAACAAGCCATTGAGAAAAACGTGTACGAATTGCATAGATGAACGTTGAATGTTCACCATGTTAGGAGACTACCAATCGTGGCTCGCGATTTTTAAATATTAATTTATCGAGACTGTACCTTCCGGGTCCGCAGAAGAAGAACACCAGGAAAAGAAGAATAAAAAGGAAAGGATGCTGTTCATCCATGAAAATCCTTCCCTTACCCATCCCGAAACAGATAACCGCCATTGTAGCGATCAGCTGAATGATTGCCAACCGGGTCAGCAACCCAAGCGCCAGAAAAATGCCACCAACAAATTCAGATCCTTTACCCAGATAGGCCATAGTAGCAGGTGCCGGAAATTTGAGATCGGTTAGCCATTGCTGATAGCCAACCATTTTATCCTGATCAAAAACTTCCCAACCGTGATAGATCATAAATGCGCCAACCAGGATTCGGATCAAGCCAAGTCCTGTTTGCTGCCCCATTCCCTGGGCAGAAAAAAAATATTTCATTGTTGATGATTTTGAAAGATAAAAATCAAAGTATTCATCCGGCAATTCCTCTATTGGATGATACACTTTCTATATATGCCTTGACTTGCGACTTACTCTTTCCAAGTTTTGATTCTAATCGTGTTAATAATTCGTCTTCTCTGCCTGGCTCATAATTCAGATCCTCATCAGTGAGGTCGATGTTTGCTTCTTTCAGGAGTTCTCTTACTTCTGACCAGGGAGCATGCAGGTTTAAACGAAGATTTTCCATACACATTGATTGAGTGAAACAAATGTATGCCGATTTTGCAAATCGAACCATACGGCGAAATGCACTTTCGCCATACAAAAAACCCGGACTATTGCCCGGGTTTGTTTCATAGCGTCTGTGCTCGCATATGCGGGCCAGACAGGGATTATTTCTGCTGAGTTATTTTGTATTTTCTTTTTCCTTCACTTTCTGCCCGTTTACTCGCCCCTTTGCTTTAACGGCCTTACCGTTCTCATCAAAATGAACTTTCATTTTGTCAGATCCTTTTTCCAAGTCAACTTCATATACGGTGCGGTTCTTATCGTTTCCCTTGTCTACTTCTTTAATAGTATAATCGGAATAACTCTTGTGAATAGCATCATTCACAGCTTTAGGTAATTTTGAATTGTCTGTCATACGAGCTGTACTGCCAATCCAATCACCATTGTCGTACCATGCGGTGTAATCCATGCCTTCCCAGTTGAAGTTCACCTGGTAGTCTGAAGTATCCATGTTGGTCATCCAATCATTTCTCCAGTCAGAATCGTCGAATGTCATAGGCTCATAACGACTCCATTTTACATTGTTTGCCTGTGGATACCTGGATTCGAAATTGGTACGTGCTGGTTGCGGCACGTTAGCGCTCACGTCATTAGTGGTTGTGGGTTGAACCGCATCCGTAGTTGTTGTAGTGGTGCTGGCGGTATCTTTTGTGTCGGCAGTTGAATTTTCTCCGTTGTTTGCGCAGGAGCCAAGTGCCAATGAACCCGCAGCTAACAGAATAATCAAAGATGATTTCATAGTTGTTTGTTTTGTAACAATAATTTTTATGATGGCTGCCACATTGTGGAAAGCGATCCGTTCACCTGTGCTATCCTAAATTCTCGTGCCAACAAGAATGTATTGTTGGCGGAATGACATTAAGCGGATGGTTACTTGACGTTTAGCGACCTAAATTAATTCTGGAAAAAATTGACAGCTAGCTCTGCCGTTAAGGAGATTGATCAGCATTTTGCTCAAGTGACAGTTTCTCTTTGTATCGAAATACTGCCCTGATTTCGTTATATGAATATTCTTCACCCAACTTTTCGCGAATCTCAGCTGATCTGAGCGTGGGCTGATTCTCGATTACAGAAAGTATGCTATTTAATTTTTCTTCTTCTATCATGTCGAGCACATCTATTTCGCCTGTGGCGATAAAACCGATAAGATGCCCTTCAATTGTTCCGGTCACGAGGCTTCTTGCCGCCGCAATATCGGCGATACTCATTCCGTCTTTGAACATTTGAAGCGTGATGCGATCCGATTCACCCCTTTCTTTTTTAACGCTGATAGCGGGAAGATTTTCGATGATAATAGGTTGTTGAATTTGTTCCAGCGACCCTGCAATTTCATTCTGGTCATTTGCGCCTTTCAGCGCATTCACCATATTCTGAAGATTTTGAAATTCTTGCTTCCGTTTCATCATTTGTCGCAATAGCTCACGCAGTTCTTTAAGATATTTTTGTACCCGGCCTTTTATTTTCAGTTTGTTAATTTGATCCGAAAGAGGGTTTATTAATTTTTCATCACCCTGCGTAATGAAGAATGTGGTGGCTGCCGAAACGCGACTGCTTAATTCGAGATATCTGTCCTTTTCGCAATTCACGAGCAAAGATTGCAACTGCTTTCTGAATTTCTGCGCGATCTCCTGCAGTTCCTGGAGGCTTGCCAGTAATTTCATCGAGAACCCAATGCAATCGGTTTTCTCTGGCAGAGTGCGATGTTCATATCCTTCTATGTGCTCTTCCATCAGCGCAATCAATTTTTCCCATCCGAATCGATCAACTAATGACGTTTTGATGAACTCTTGTTGGTCCCATTCCAGTACCTGCTGCAATTCGTTTTCGGGAAGTGCATTCCCTGTAAATTGAATCACGCGCTGATCCGTTTGAATACAATGCTGATAGATTTTTGATTTTAGGATTAGGCCCTGGAGTGAAGTCAACCGGCTAAGCGCAACGTACACCTGGCCAGCCGCAAATGCAGCTCCGGCATCAATTACAGCTTTGTCGAACGTAAGTCCCTGGCTCTTGTGAATGGTGATTGCCCATGCAAGTCGAATCGGATATTGCTTGAAACTGCCTAACTCTTCTTCTTCGATATTGTCTTTATCCTTGTTGTAATAGTAGCGGATATTTTCCCACTTTTCTTTCTTCAACTCCAATGGTAGAATCTCATTTGGGAAGGATACGATTAGTTTGTCATCTTCAATAGACTCAATCGTTCCGATTTTTCCGTTGAAATAACGGCGGCTCTCGCCACGATCATTTTTGATAAACATGATCTGTGCGCCCTTTTTTAATTCCAGGTTTTGTTCTACAGGAAAAGAATTCTCAGGGAAGTCGCCTGATATTTCTGCTGAGGAGGTAAACAATCGCCCTGGCAATGCGCGAAGTTCACGCTGATTAATAATGTTTGCCTGTTCATTGTGCGTAGTGAGCGTAATGTAATGATCGTCTTTGTGAGGAATAAAAGTTGGATGATAATGTTGATGTAGTCTATCAAGGTCTGATGTAGAACAAATGTTATTGCGAATATTGTTTAGAATACTAATAAACTCGTCGTCCTTTTGACGATATACTTTTTTTAATTCGAGATATACAGGGGTTTCTTCTTTTACTACTTGTGCGTTGAAGAAAAAAGGACTTTCATAGAATTCTTCGAGCAATTTCCATTCTCCGTTTCTCACCACGGGAGGTAACTGGAACAAGTCGCCAATATAAAGTACTTGAACGCCGCCAAATGGAGCGGATGGTTTTTTTCTGATAAATCGAAGTACGGTATCGATTGCATCCAGAAGATCTGCCCGCACCATTGACACTTCATCTATCACTAACAACTCGAGTTCTCTCAATAGTTCTTTTTTTTCAGACCCCATTCTCATCTGGCTGAGCAGACTGTGCTTGTTAATGATTCGTTGATCAACACCATCCGGCATCGAATAAGCGGTTGGCAGAAAAGTACCTGGAGGAATTTGAAAAAAGGAATGAATAGTTACCCCCCCAGCATTGATAGCTGCAACGCCGGTAGGTGCAACCACGGCCATCTTTTTAAAACTCTTTTCCCTTATGTATCGAAGAAAAGTGGTTTTGCCTGTTCCTGCTTTGCCCGTAAGGAAAATATGCCGGCCGGTTTGATTCACAAAGGAAAGCGCGGTCCTGAATTCCTGGTTCGAAATGTCTACACTGATCATACTTTTGGTTCCCTATAAAAAAGTTGGATAAAACTAAACAGAAAGCATTTAATTTTCCATGAGGTTTTCAACATCCATATTGGTTTTTTAACGAAAAGATTTGCGCATGAGTGTCCGCCAGTCAATATTGAAAACTTTTTATCCCGCATTGCTCTTGTGGAATAAGGTCACAGGCAGAAAATCGCTGGTGTTAATAAATAGCGACAATGCGAAGCCAAAGCAGTCTATCTACGATTTTACTGTAGAACTCAACAATGGTCGAACCGCCCCACTCGCAGAATGGAAAGGAAAAAAAATCCTATTGGTGAATACAGCCAGCGATTGTGGATACACACATCAATATGAGCAACTGCAGGAGCTTTACGCTAAACAAGGTAGCGACCTGATGATACTTGGATTCCCGGCGAATGATTTTAAGGAGCAGGAGAAAGGAAGCGATGAAGACATTGCAGCGTTTTGCAAAATTAATTATGGAGTAAGCTTCCCGCTGGCAAAGAAAAGTACGGTGATCAATGGCCCGCAGCAAAATAAAATCTTCCATTGGCTATCACATCGGAATGAAAATGGATGGTGCGACCGGCAGCCTTCCTGGAATTTTTCAAAATATCTCGTGAATGAAGAAGGCGTGTTGACGCATTACTTTGATCCGGCGGTAACGCCGTTGAGTGACGAAGTGCTTGAGGCTTTGAAGACTAGTTACTAGCTACTGGTTGCTGGTCGCTACTTATTAGGGTGGTAACTAATGAGTAAATAGCGACTAGCAACCAGCTACCAGCAACATTTCCGTTACTGGTCGCTTCTTATCACGGCGATAACGATGAGAAAATAGTCACTTCTTACTCGTTTCTGTTTGTTGATTAATATGCATAGGTCAGCATTTTCAGATTGCGCGAGGCTAGATAGAAGCGATAGTTACGGGTGCTTATTAAGGGTCTACTCAATAGGATTTACTCGATATGCAATCGTAATAAGATACCGGCAAATTTTATCACGGGGTATTAGCTACTCACTTATTTATAATAAGGTACCTATCGAGTGGGTAGTTGCCAGCAACTAGCTACCAGCAACATTTTAAATCAATCTCAATGTCAACAGCCCTCATCACTGGCGCTTCCTCAGGAATTGGACTTGAATTGGCCCGCGTGTTTGCGCGGGAAGGACACCAGTTAGTACTAGTAGCTAGAAGTGCCGACAAACTGCAAGCACTGGCGAACGAGGTAAGAGAGAAATACAAAACAGATGTAACGGTGATCAATGCTGACCTTTCGCAGATGTCATCAGTCAAAAAAATTTACGATCAGCTTCAGGAAGAAAATAAGCAAATCAATTTCCTCGTCAACAACGCGGGCTTTGGCGATTTCGGTTTTTTTATTGAAAGCGATTGGGGCAAGACGGAACAAATGATCAATCTGAACATTACAGCGCTCACTTACCTCACGAAATTATTCCTTCCCCAAATGGTGAAGAATGGATCTGGGAAGGTTCTCAATGTTGCGTCCACAGCTGCTTTTCAGCCTGGACCAACAATGAGTGTTTATTATGCCACCAAGGCGTATGTGTTGCATTTTTCTGAAGCGATAGGAAATGAGTTGCAAGGAACTGGCGTAACTGTTACAGCACTTTGTCCCGGTGCAACCGAAAGTGGCTTTCAAGTGGCCGCCAATTTGGGAGAAAGTAAATTGGTTAAAGGGAAAAAGTTGCCTACATCAAAGGATGTAGCAGAATACGGATATAAAGCCATGATGAAGGGAAAAGCTGTCGCTATTCATGGACTTGGCAATTGGTTGCTGGCGCAGAGTCCAAGGTTTGCTCCAAGAAGTTGGGTTGTGAAAGTAGCGAGGAAGATTCAGGAGGCGACGAAGAAGTGACGTGGGGTAATCACGCTTCGAAGACAAAAGACGGTTATTTAATTTCGCATCTTTTCTCAATCAATGGAAGTCGTATTTATTGGAGTACAAAGACGGAAGCCCTCATTTCCAATGAACAAAATAAAATGGAAATGGTGGAAGTAATACTGATTTAGAGAACCTTTTCATAACTGGAAGATTTCCAATCTGGAGGGCTTGCGTCTTTCGTCTCAAGAGAATGAAGTTTCAAATACAAAATGAAATTTCGACAGTCAGGGTGGGTCTTTCGTCTTCAAAGATTTAATTGAAGTTTCGAATCTCAATACCCTTCCACGCCTTAAGGCTCCCGTCTTTAGTCTCGCAAGAATGGGCCTTCAAATACATAATGAAATTTCGACATTTAGGGACCGTCTCTGTACTTCGAAGCGTGATGCTACATTTGCACCTCAATCTCAGAACATGACTTACAACGACATCATCGGATTCATCGGCGTATTCATCACCCTGCTTGCCTACTTCCTCATCATCTTTGATTTTATTCCAAAGGAAGGCGTCTTGTTTTATGTCATGAATATTGTTGGTGCCGGACTTGCCTGCTACGCTTCAATCCTCATTGTATATTGGCCATTTGTGGTGTTGGAAGGAACGTGGACGTTGATCTCGCTTGCGGGATTGATAAAATTATTAAAGGTTCAGCCGCAGGAATAAGCCATCGCTTCCATTTCCACTTTTCTTCTTTCAAATTGAAAACCCGTATAGGTTTCAACAATTCTGTTCAGGTATGATTCAATTTCCTCAACAGTTTTTGCAAGAACAAGCAGTTGCCTGAACTCTTTAATATTGGGAAGACCTTTGAGATAGTTTGCATAATGCCTTTTCATTTCATTAATGCCGGCAATCATGCCTTTCCATTCAACGGAACGATGGAGATGTTGCCTGATTACGTCCACTCTTGCTTCAATCAATGGTGGTTGTAAATGTTCGCCAGTACGAACGAAATGTTTTATTTCATTAAAGATCCAGGGATAGCCAATGGCAGCGCGACCAATCATGATGCCATCAACGCCGTATCTATTTTTATATTCCAATGCTTTTTCCGGCGAATCCACATCACCATTGCCGAAAATCGGAATTTGAATTCTGGGATTTTCTTTCACTTTTGCTATCCAGGTCCAATCGGCTTCTCCTTTATATAACTGACTGCGTGTGCGTCCATGAATGGCGAGTGCTTTGATTCCAACATCCTGAAGACGCTCCGCTACTTCAATAATATTGATACAATCAAAATCCCAACCGAGCCTCGTTTTCACCGTAACAGGAAGCGACGTTGAATTGACAACAGCCTTGGTGAGTCGCACCATAAGATCAATATCCTTTAGCACTGCGGCACCTGCACCCTTACTCACTACTTTTTTTACAGGACATCCAAAATTGATGTCCACTAAATCCGGTTGCACTACTTCAACAATCTTCGCACTCATTGCCATCGCTTCTTCATCCCCACCAAAAATTTGAATGCCGATTGGTTTCTCATAATCGAAGATGTCGAGTTTCTGTTTGCTTTTAATAGCATCTCTGATCAACCCTTCACTTGAAATGAATTCGGTATACATCAGGTCGGCGCCATTGACTTTGCACACAGCGCGAAACGGCGGATCACTCACGTCTTCCATGGGAGCGAGGAGGAGTGGAAAGTTGGGGAGTAATATCGGACCAATGTTCACCATAATCGAATCTTCATTATTGAGAAGAGGGTTGCTGGTTACAGGTTGCTATTCGCTACTCTTCCTCTGCGATGTTTGATCATTAAATTGCAGACCCCACTGCGTTTCAAAAGTATAGGCAGACTCAATAACCAATTTTCTCAAACCAGGAACCAGTGACCAGTGACCAGTAACCAGTAACCAGTAACCAGTAACCAGTAACTCACTATCTTGCAAACCACAAAAATAAAACCCAAACCCGGATCAGGAAATGAGAAATTACTTAAAATATCAGTCGCCAGGCGTACAGTTTGCCGTCTTCATTGGCCTTTCCGCTGCAATGTTCCTGATATACATGACTATTTCGCAGAGTTTGTTTGGGGAAGTAGCCCGCGCCCTAACCAGTCCGGGGGAAATTTCAAGCGAAACACTCCGTCAATTCAGGTGGTCGCAAACCCTGAGCGCCATAATGACGTTCGTAATCCCTGCCCTGGTGTATGGATATCTTTCAGATGAGCGTCCGCTGGAATGGCTGGGAATGAAGAAGAGCATCAGTCCATTCATTTTTTTCATCGTTATTTTTTTATTGGTAGCCGCACAGCCATTTGCCATTTATATGGGGCAGTTGAATGCGCAGGCGAATTTTGGACCAATTCAAAATGAGTTGAAGCGAATGGAAGAAATCACGGAAAATGCCATGAGTCATTTCGTAAAAATGAATGGTCCATCTGATGTGATGATCAATCTGCTGATCGTAGGCATTCTTCCGGCTATTGGGGAAGAATTATTTTTCAGGGGATCATTACAGAACATTCTTGAGCGATGGACGAGAACGCCATGGGTGGCAATAACACTTTCTTCAATTTTCTTTGCCTTTCTTCATCTCACTGCATTCAAATTTTTAGGAATTCTCACACTCGGCGTAGTATTAGGAACATTGTTTTATGTCACTCGCAACCTTTGGTATAATATCCTTTTCCATTTTTTAAATAATTCGATAGCACTACTCGCAACATATTATGCTACCAGGAACGCAATGCTGCAGAAACTTGCTGCCGATGATTATAAAATAAGTGTTGTGGCGGCCATCATCAGTCTGGTGATTACTATTGGAATTTTTATTTTGATCAGGAAAAGATCGCCTTATCAACCGTTAACGTCACCCGTATCACGAACTACGCATTTTGACATCGAATAAAATCTTTTAATGGCGCTGAACCTCGCTACTTTCAGGACCCGCACCTTAACTGCTGCAGTATTTGTGGTGATTATGCTCGCCGGACTGTTGTGGAATCATTGGAGCTTCTTCATTTTATTTTCCATTATTCATTTTGGTTGTTGGCAGGAGTATCAGCAACTCATAGCGAAAATTGATAAGGACTACGCGCAGATAACACCTTTTCATAAATATGGAGTAATGCTGGCGGGATGGTGCATGATGTTATTTTTTACAAACGATGCCTTCTCTCTTTTTGGAATCAGCCTGCATGCCATGGGATGGTGGTTAGGATTGGTATTTGTTTTTGTACTGCCCTTGATTGAATTGCTATTCACGCCGAATATCCAATTGAAGAACATCGGATACTCGGCCGGTGGATTGATTTATATTTCTCTTTCGTTAGGGTTAATGATTGATTTGCGGTGCCAGGGATTAGGAGAATTTTTGGGAAGAAGGATTGACCTTGGTTGGATTCTTCCCCTTGTAGTGATTGCATCCATTTGGGTAAATGATACGATGGCATATATAGTGGGATCACTGATAGGAAAGACGCCATTCTCAAAGATTTCACCAAAGAAAACCTGGGAAGGAACAATTGGGGGTATGATCCTCGCTGTTCTATTTATCGGTTTTGTTTTTGCACCGTTGCTAACCGGACATGAAGGCAGTCCATTGGATTGGCAACATTCGCATTGGTTTATCATCGCGGCCATCGCCTCAATAGTAGGAACTATCGGAGATTTGTTTGAATCTAAGTTAAAACGCATGGCAAACGTGAAGGACAGTGGGCATATTATGCCAGGGCATGGAGGATTTCTGGATCGATTCGATTCACTTCTTTTTGCAATTCCGTTTGTATGGCTATATGTTCAAGCCATTAATAATCTTTGAATGGTATTCTCGATGCACGCCTTATGATACCCGAAAGGGTCTGCACTTTCTTTCCTAATACCCAATACCCATTCCCTAATACCTACTTAAGGTTTTGTACATTTGCGACCTAAGAATAACTGATGACTATACACAAGGAGGGATTCAAATCGATTCTTATTGGCGGACTAATATTTCTGTGCGTCAACCTGATCTCTTTTTGGTTCCTCAGCGAAACATATCCCATCACTACAATCATCATTTTTGTAGTTACGCTTGCTGTATTTCTTTTTTTGATCTCTTTTTTCCGCGTTCCCAATCGTACACTGGTGAAAGGTGAAAACATGGTAATTGCACCGGCAGATGGTAAGGTAGTAGTGATTGAAGAAGCGTTTGATGAAGAATACTTCAAGCAGAAAAGATTACAGATTTCCATTTTCATGAGCCCGGCAAATGTTCATCAGAATCGTTGTCCGGAAAGTGGTGAAGTGGTATATAGTCAATATCACAAAGGAAAATATTTGGTGGCCTGGCACCCAAAATCGTCTACCGAAAATGAACGGCATTCGGTGGTCATCAAGAATGATAAGGTTGAGATTCTCGTCAAACAAATTGCCGGTGCACTTGCAAAGAGGATTGTTAACTATTTACAAGTAGGACAAAAAGTAGAACAAGGCTCGGAAATGGGATTCATCAAATTTGGAAGTAGAGTAGATGTGTTGCTTCCATTGAATTCAAAAGTAAAAGTTGAGTTGAATCAGATTGTAAGAGGTGGGATTACGGTTTTGGCGGAGCTTAGTTAGATGCAAGATGCAAGATGCAAGATACAAGATGCAAGAAACAAGATACAAGATGCAAGATACAAGATGCAAGATACAGGATGCCGAATGAGTGTTTGTGAACTTTTGTCGGTTCACCACAACTTGTCCTTTAGACAATTCCTACTAAAAAATCATTTCCAATTCTTTCAACGATCTAATCTCAAACGTAGGTTTCAAAGTGCAATCTATGCAAAGGTGATTCACGAACACCTGGTCCATCCCGGCATTCATGGCGCCTTGAATGTCCACTTCCAGACTGTCGCCAATCATAATACATTCCTCGGCGCAGCAGCTCACCTTATTCATTGCATATTCGAAAATTTCTTTTTGCGGCTTAAGACTGTTGCTCCCTTCAGAGGTGATTACTTCGATAAAATATTTCTGCAGTCCGGAGAATTTTAATTTGCTATGCTGGGTTTTTTCAAATCCATTAGTGATGAGATGAAGCAAATAACCTTTGTTAGTGAGATAGTCGAGGATTTCAAATGTATGTGGAAACACCTGGGTGCGCGTGGGCAGCATGTCAAGGAATTGAATACTCATACTTTCCGCAAGCGCCTGGTCGCCAATCTTAAAATCAAGCAAGGTCTGCCACATTCTTTTTAACCGCAACTCTTCAACTTTAATGTATCCATTCCTGTAGCGTTCCCACAGTTTTTCATTATGCGCGATATAATTTGCGTGAAACAGATCAAAGTCGTGTACACCGCGCTGCTGCAGATCAAGCTTCACATATAATTCTCTGAGTGTATGCTTGGAATTGGCGTCAAAATCCCAAAGGGTGTGGTCCAGATCGAAAAATAAATGCTTGTATTGCTTCTTCATACCTCCTGCAAAATTATCCGTTTTATACACGAATTGCACGCCCGCCCGGATGACCGGTCGGACGGGAATTACACCGAATTACATGAATAGGAAATCGCCTGACGAATTTTTTGACAATAATTTGGAGAGTTCTTTTGAAGACGAATGCTTGCATGTTTCAATTTAGACGAAAAGAATTAGTGCAATTAGTGCAATTCGTGTATAGGTTCAATGCAGTAAATTGAGCGCGATACGGTCTATTATTAATCGTTCAATTGCAGCGCATGAACATCATTATCACCGGTGCATCAAGGGGATTGGGAAAAGCGATTGCGGAAAAATTTGCGAGCCATCAGCATCGATTGTTCCTTTCGTCGCGCAACAAGGATGTATTGCTTGAGACCGAAAAGCAGATCAAGAACAAATTTCCTTCGGCGCAAGTCAAAACTTATGCGGCTGACCTTTCATTGAAAGACGAGGTTGTCAAATTCGGCGATTGGATTCGCCAACAGCAAGTTTCAATCGACGTGTTAGTCAACAACGCAGGCAGCTTTACGCCGGGTAGCGTTTACAATGAACCAGAAGGTGCATTAGAAAACATGATAGCAGTAAACCTCTACAGCGCGTATCACCTTACACGACAGATTATTCCACTTATGATGCAGCGGCGCAGCGGTCACATCTTCAACATGTGCTCCATCGCTTCAATACAGGCATATGAAAATGGCGGCGCATACAGCGTTAGCAAGTTTGCATTGTTAGGATTCACAAAAAATCTCAGGGCGGAAATGATGCCTCATGGAATCAAGGTAACCGCCATTTTACCCGGAGCCACATATACTGACTCATGGGCGGGATCAGGTGTAAAAGAGGAACGAATAATGGAGGCCTCGGATATTGCAGAGTTGGTATATGCTTCTGCGCACTTGTCGCCCCAGGCCTGCGTGGAAGAAATTATGGTCCGTCCGCAACTTGGCGACCTTTAATCACGGTTTTTAACGGCCTTTTATATAAGAACTGCCCGCTGCTCAACAATCGCAGCTAAATTTGTAATTGTTCTGATCAAATGGTAGGGAAATATTCTTATAACAGGACCTGGAAAACTATTCTGATTCGCTTTTCCATTCTCACGTGCTTACTGGTGTTACAAATTGTAGCCCTTGCGCAGGTAAAGTTTTATACGCGAATTGATCCACCGGTTGCGGGACGGAACCAGCCCGTGCAGGTACAGTATGTCATAGAAAACGCGAAGTCGATTGACGAATTCAAAGCACCGGCTTTTGATGACTTCATGTTGATCCAGGGCCCCATCGAGTCTTCCGGAATGTCTATCATCAATGGAAGCACTACTCAATACAAATCGCTTCTTTTCTTGCTGCAACCAAAAACAATCGGCAAGTTGAATATTAGGGGAGCGACTGCCCTGGTGGATGGAAAACAAATGAAGTCCAATAATGCAGTAGTTCAGGTCACCAATAAGAACGTAACTACGCCTCCATCTTCAAACCCCGGATTCAATTTCAATTTTCCGGAAGAACGACCCGATGTTGACCGTGAATTTTATTTACGACCCGGCGAAAATGTGATTGAAAAGATTAAACAAAATCTTTTTGTAAAGGTGGAAGTGAACAAGACCAATTGCTTTGTCAACGAACCTATTGTTGCTACATATAAGTTGTACTCGCGTCTTAGATCTGAGTCGAGGGTTGTGAAACGTCCCTCATACAACGGTTTTAGTGTTTATGATATGGTTGAACCTGATGGTTCTGTTACCAGTACCGAAGTGGTGAATGGAAAAGAGTACAACGTGCACCTGATTCGCCAGTCACAATTGTTTCCGTTGCAGGCGGGCACCTACACACTTGACCCGGTAGAGGTGGAAAATACCGTGCGATTTATTAAATCTGAAGGTGATCAGGGTAATCCATTTGATGAATTGTTTGGAACTGGAGGACCCATGATTGAGCAAACTCTTAGCCTTAGCAGTAAACCGGTAACCATTACAGTAAAGCCCTTGCCAGCTGACAAACAACCGATGAGTTTTGACGGCGCGGTTGGAAATTTTAGTATTACCGCATCGCTCTCGAAAGACACCATTCATGCAGGAGAGATGGCAAACTTAACGGTGAAGATTAAGGGAAAGGGAAATCTTCCCATGATCAATGCGCCGGATATCAAGTGGCCTAAGGGAATGGAAGGTTTCGATGCGCAAGCCAATGAGGAAATCCATCCTGAAACAATTCCATTGAGTGGCGTAAAAACATATCGTTTTCCTGTCACGGCAAAAAAAGAAGGGCCTTCGCAGGTTCCTGCCTTGCAGTTTTCATTCTTCGATCCTTCCACTCAATCATATAAAACGGATAGTACCACTACAATTCCATTATATGTGCTTGCTGCTTTGCCCGGGCAAAAGGCAATCGTTAATCCGGTGACGCGATCTGGAAAGGCTATCAATCCAATACCACGCAATTTTTTGCTGATACTTGCGGCTGTGGTGGTGCTTGTATTCGCAATCATTTGGATGATACTCTACTCAAAATCGCAAAAGAGAAAACAGGAACAGGAAAGATTATTGAAAGCCCAGCAGGAGCAAGCTCAGAAAATAAAGACAGACCCACTTACAAAAGCGAGACTGCTATTGGGGATCGGTGATCAGATGGCATTTCTGAAAGAGATGGAAAACGCTATTTGGAAGAAATCTGCCGAAACACTTTCGATACCTTCCACGATGTTGAATCAGCCCAGGGTCATAAGAGAACTAAAGGCTCGAGGTGCGAATGATGCGGCGGATCTGTTTCGTGAAGTAGTGAATAATTGTGAAGAGAGTCTTTACATTCCTGGTACCCCGACAGAAAACCTAAAAGAGATTCTTGTCAAAGCGGAACTGCTGTTTGACCATCTGGATTCGATTAGTAGTTGATCCTACATCATTCAGTGTACTTATACCCAACGCCTCTTACCGAATGGAAATAACGAGGATTCCTGCTATCTTCTTCAAAATATTTCCTGAAGTTTAAAATGAAGTTGTCGATTGTGCGCGTGGTGGGATAAACGTTATATCCCCAAACGGTTTGCAGGATCTTCTCCCTTGGCACTACTTCGTTCTTATTTTCAATCAGCAATTTCAATAACATCGACTCTTTCTTACTCAACTGCACCTTTTCTCCATTTTTCGTGCGAGCCTCCTGAGCTTTAAAATCAATGGAACTATTGCCAAATGAATAAACATCGCCGATTGAATCCTTATCCTGCAGTTTTTTGTTTTTCTCAATCAGTTTTTGAACCCTTAATAATAATTCCTCGAGGTTAAATGGTTTAGTTAAATAATCATCCGCTCCTTTTTTTAACCCCAATACCCTGTCGGCACTGGAATTTTTTGCACTGAGAATAAGGATTGGTATTTCATTGTTTTGTACGCGGATGGTTTCAATCACGGTAATCCCATCCACTTCGGGAAGCATGATATCAAGGATAATGAGGTCAAAGTATTCCTGTTCGATTGACTTAATGGCTTGCGAACCATCGTACGCAGATGACACGGAATATCCTTCTAATTCCAGGTTCAATCGCAATGCCTCGTGAAAATTTTCTTCGTCTTCTACAAGTAATATGGATGCCTTCTTATCTACCATGTAAGCTCAATTCAATTGATGAAAGGTGACGATAAAATTACTACCTGAGGGCGAGTTGTTGGTCACCTGTATGTCGGCATTGTGACCGGCGGCTATTTTACTGCACAGATACAACCCAAGACCTGTGCCTTTGGTAGTGCGCGTTTCTTCATTGCCTATCCGATAGAACTTTTCGAATATGAGCTTCTTTTCTCCCTCCGGTATGCCAATGCCATTGTCCGATACGGTAATTTTTATCTGGTCTGCAAGTTTTTTGACCTGCACTTCTATAGTCGATTGTTTGGGCGAATATTTTGCGGCGTTCTCCAGCAGGTTATTAATAAGGATCTCTAATAGTAAAGAATCACCGGTTAGGTCGATATCGGGTTCTACTATCGAGTGAACGTTGACTTCGGGAAATCTTCTGCGGAAATCCTCTACACAACTGTTGATTAAAGCTGATAGATCCAATTCCTCTTCAGCACGGTTGTATCGTCCGCCTTCCAATTGCGCCGAAACGAGAATGTTGTTTGTTAGCGTGTTTAGTCTATTAGTCTCTTGAAGAGTCAAAGCAATTAATTTCTGTTGCTTTGCCTCATCCAATTTATGCTTCTGCAGTGTTTCCAGGTTAAGCTTCGAGATGGCGATAGGCGTTTTCAGTTCATGCGTAATGGCCATCATGAAATTCTTTTCCTGGTGTTGCAAGCTGATCTGTTTGCGAACTGCGCGATATACGAAGAACGCGCCCAACAGGGAAAGAAATAAAAAGGTAGCTCCTTCTCCTATATATTTTCCATGTGCTCTCTTCTTTTCCTCTTCAATATTTTTTACTTCTTTCTGATAAATGCTTGAATTCGCAGGCAGTTTTTCTTTAAGAAGGTCCATTCGAAGCTGCGCCATCTCATTGCTTTGACTTTGCAATGAAATGAACCACCAAACCAACGCGGCTAAAATGTAGAGGAGTAGAAAAATGTAGGCAAGAGTTGCCGTGGAGAATTGTTTTTTCTGGCCAACGTTCATGATAAAAACCTATTGAACTTTCTCAATGCGCAAGCCAACATTAAAAACATGAAGTAACGGGTCGTCCCTCATGATTTGTTGGACTATGTATTCATATTTACCGGCTTTTGTGAACCTGGTTTGCGGTTGGATCAGGATTCTGTGTTCAAAAATATCGTCCATGCCAGTACCGAGCCATCCTTTGTTGTTATTTGCCAACGGAAGCTCATATTGCTGACTTTTCCATTCCTGGCTGCCCGGCTCTTTCACCTTTGCTTTTACCCACAAATTATTATACGCGTATTCATTATTATGCCGAAGCACGATGTAAACATTATACACTGCGGTGGTGTCGTTCAGGTCAAATTCAATTTTGGGTTCGAACGCGGACTGCCACTCATGTGCCGGAATGGGAACATTCTTTTCAAATACTCCGGTGCGTGTGCATGAATAAAACGCAACCGTTAAGAAGCAAAGAATTATTGATAGTTTGATGTTATTCATTGATGGTATCGTAGTAGTACAACGTTTTATGGTATTAGGCATCTTGCATCTTGTATCTTGTATCTTGTATCTTGTATCTTGTATCCTGTATCACAACACATTTAACACCTGCTCCTTCGCCTTTTCCAACTCATCCTTCATCAATACCACACATTTCTGAATGGCAGCATCATATGCCTTTGCTCCAGTGGTATTTATCTCCCGACCTATTTCCTGCAAAATAAAGGACAACTTCTTTCCTTTGCTATCATCATTCTCGCGAAGTACTGTCCGGAAGTAGTCGCAATGGTTTTTCAGTCGCACCTGCTCCTCGCTAATGTCAATTTTCTCGATATAGTAAATCAGCTCTTGTTCAAGTCGATTTGGATCATAATTATCCTTTCCCACATGTTCTTCCAATAATTTCTTGATTCCTTCTTTTATTTTTTGTTTACGGCCCGGTTCGAGCTTGATGATATCAGTTTGCTGCTTCAAAATGTTATCGATTCTTTCAGCAAGGTCGGAAGCCAGTACCTTTCCTTCTTCTACGCGATGTATATTAAGATCATCGATCGCCGCTTCCAGTATGGTAACGAAGGATTCCCATTCAGATTCTGTAAGTGTATCACTGGTTGGCGTAATCACCTCTGGCAATTTCAAAATATTACTCAATATGGTGCTGCTATCCAGCTTTAATTCAGTTGCCAATGCTGAAAGTGGTTCATAATAGGCCTTTGCGAGAGAAGTATTGATGCTGACTGGCTTTGCACTTCCCGTTTGTTTGAGACTGATAGTGCAATCGAGCGTACCACGACCCAATTTTTTAGAAAGAATACTGCGGATGTCGAATTCATAAGGTTTCAAAAAAGCAGGCAGCTTTAATAAAAGTTCGAACTGCTTTCCGTTTAATGATTTGATATCGATGAGAAAAGTTTTATCGCCTACTACTTGCTCCGTTCTACCAAAACCTGTCATGGACTTCAACATATTGAAATGATTTGCTGCAAAGTAAATGAAATCATGGAGAAGACCACGGACCACTAACCATAGACCACGGAAGAGAGAAGAAAGAAGGCAGTAGTCAGTAGTCAGGAGACAGGAGTCAGTAGTCAGCAGTAAGAAGAAAGAAGTGATCAGTGATCGGTGATTAGTTAGGAGATAGCAGAGAGAAATGGGCTTCGGGTGTCAGTTGAGAGAACGAATATTCGAATTGAAAAGGAGGCAAAAAAAAATCCCGCTGGAAAGCGGGATAATATATGGATGGGTTAGTAAGTACCGGGAAATAAAATTTCCCTACACAATATTAAAAATAATTTCTCCTAACAAAAAACAATTTGTAAAGAATTTTATTCACATTTTCAAATTTCTTGTGAATAAGCATCGCCGATTTTTGGTTTCATCATCCGCATCGCGATGAATTCTGCGGAATTCCGCAATTTGATGGCAATACAAACTTTTCTCGTCTTCATCGCAAACATAGAGCTCGCCTATGTTGTAGCGATTTTTATTTTTCACTATAAAAAAGAGCGCATTAATCACCTTTCGTGGATGAAAATTTTCATTTAAAAAATCGCGATAGCATCAGAATAGAAACTTTAACCTTTCACCGGCAGTTGGAAGTAAAAGAGGGGATTCATACGTTTCTTGCACCTGCCGGATGCCGATAACAATCCAATGCTACCAGCTTACATTTGCCAAAATTCAAATTTATGCGTTTCCCTTCTCCTGTTGCTATTGGCTGGTTAGGCGAATTCATCGGCGCAAAGATTATTGGTGATAAGAAAGGTCAAGCTAGCGGTATCAACGAGATTCATAAAGTAGAACCAGGTGATTTGGTATTTGTTGATCATCCTAAATACTATGATAAATGCATTCAATCGGCAGCAACATATATCATCATTAATAAAGAAGTTGACTGTCCTGCAGGGAAAGCCTTATTGGTAGTTGATGAACCATTTGAAGCATACCAGAAAATTGTGAGGCACTTCAGACCGTATGAGCCTTCGGAAAAACTAGTGAGTGATAAAGCGGTGATTGGAAAAGATACCATCGTTTACCCTGGCGCATTTGTGGGCCATCATGTAAAAATCGGTTCCAATTGTATCATTCATCCGAATGTTACGATTCTCGATTACTGCGAAATAGGAAATGATGTGATCATCCAGGCGGGAACGGTGATAGGATCAGATGCTTTTTACTATAACACTAAGAAGAATCGCGAACAATGGTATAAGAAGATGCTCAGTGGTGGAAGAGTGATCATTGAAGATGGTGTGGAGATTGGTGCAGGATGTACAATTGATAGGGGAGTGAGCCACGATACGCGAATAGGAGCGGGAACCAAGATCGATAATATGGTGCACATTGGTCATGACACCGTAGTGGGCAAAAATTGCCTCTTTGCTGCGCAGGTTGGAATTGCAGGCGCTACATCAATTGGTGACGGCGTAACACTTTGGGGACAGGTAGGCGTGAGCAAAACGCTCACGATTGGTTCGAACGCCACAGTACTGGCGCAAAGTGGCGTTCCTTATTCAATAGAAGGCAATAAGGTTTATTTCGGATCGCCGGTGGAAGATGCACTGTCTAAGAAAAAGGAATTGATTTGGGTGAAAAGGATTCCAGAAATATGGGAGAGGATTAAAAATCTGAAATGAGGAGCACGAATTACACGCCCGCCCGGACGACCAGTCGGACGGGAATTGAAGCGAATTACACGAATTGAAGCCATTAGCTTTTAGCTTTTGGCCATTAGGAAGACTGTGAATCTTCATTTACTCTTTCGAAAACGCTACACACGAAGCAAGCTAGCGGCTAACGGCTAACAGCTTCACTGCTTCTTGTAAGTAGATCTTTTTATATAGGTGGTGCCGGAAATGGTGGATGACGTTGTAATCTCGAGAATAGTTCCGTCAAATTTTGTGATGTTACCTGTTTCGCCATAAAATCTGATCACGTTTCCATTCAATTCCCAATTCCCGATAAAGGTGCCATTAGGTTCACAAGCTATTCCCGCATCTACGTGTTGAAAAGAACTATCAGCATTCAATTTATACAGGTCATCTTTCTCACAGTCAAATAGAAACGACATTGCATCCTGTTCAGGTACTGTTGAGCTCTTCATGGTCAAGCCAACCAATTTATAACTGCCGGCGATATTTCCAGTTGCAGAGGATATCTTTTCATCATTCTTTTCGCAGGAGATCATCGAGGAAGTAAGTCCGATCAAAAACAAGATTTTTTTCATAAGACAAGATTATGGCGAATGGATTCCAGGTTTAAGATGTAACAGAATGTTTGAAAGCTGCTGTTCAGCATTTAGTTAACTATCGTGAAAAATAGAAACAAAAAATTCGGAAACGTAGAAGTTGTAGCAGGAAAGAGAGAATTACAAAAGGAAATTGATTACAAGCAATAAAAAAAAGTCCCGATGTCGGGACTTTTCTGATATTGAAATAGAGTTTATTGTTTTTTGAAAGTACTCACTAAAGTATAAGACATGCCATCCTCTGTACCAGTAATAGTCACTTGCAGGTTAGAGCCATCAAAACTGGTGATGGTTCCATTAAGATCAGGATATGATTCAGAGCTGATCACTTTATCTACTAATTGCCATGTTCCACTCACATCTCCGGCAGGATCACATACTGTACCAGCGTCAACGTATTGGAATGTATTATCAACATTCAATTTGTACAAATCATCTTTTTCGCAGTCATCTCTCTGATCTGCATCTAATGGACCAACGCCATTCACAGTTGCCTTCAATGACATCAGTTTGTAAGTGCCGGCAATATTTTCTTTAGTAACAGCTGGAGCATCTTTGTCTTTTTTGCAAGCTGATGCTACCAGGGAAACAGAGAGTAATCCAAGCATGATTTTCTTCATAAATACGGATTTAGGTTTACACAATAGTCATATACTGGCTGTGCCAGTGTGCCTTCTAAAACGGGGAACAGTAAGCGAAATTGTAAGAGCAGATGAATGTATCCTTGATCAACGTCAAATAGTGCGATTTTGTTTCAAAATGGGAATCATTGAGGCGGGATATAGTCGTATGGCAAAGCATCCGCGAGCTTTTTCCATGCCCAATACCCAATATTCAGCACATCTCCTTGTTCATAGAAATAGCCATTCTTTTCAATAATAAATGCATCATTAATATCAATGGCTGAAATCTGAACACGCGTATGAGGTGCCAATTTGTACTCCGAGAGGTAATGGGGATCAGGTAAATCGTTTTTATAAACGATACGGAACCGACCCTTTAAATCTATTTCTACATCTGATGAATCGGCGTGATAAAATGTGGTGTCAAAAGGATTGGCGATAGGAGTACCCTCCAGCGCGGCGCTATCTGTCAATTTCTCGATTACGAATCCTTGTTTGGTCAAACTGCTGTCGTACCAGGCTCGCATGAAGTGCACTCTAGATCCGCTATAGGCCTTCGCGCGGTTTGTATTCCATGCAAACCGCTGTGAATCGTTCCCATTCATTTCTTCATACAATGGATAACCAGTAAATGTGCTGATGCCATCGTTATATTCATGTACGAATGAATCTAGTTGATACCTAATTCTATAACCGAGCGCATTATTATTGATGACGAGTTCCGCATTCGTGAGAACCTTAAGCCTGTTTCGCTTTTTGCTATAATAAAAATGGAGTGAATCAGTATTTTCCATTTTGCAAAGCGCAGCATTAGGAGTAGTGCCGATAAAATTATCGAGAAAAAATTTTCCATACTTCGCCCAGCCGTCAGTAACCTCGTTGCTTGCAACTACTGCAACTTCCTGCATGGTCTTATCCTGTTTTTTTAATTCAATGCTAAGCGGCGCGGCCGCATTGTCAATACTTATTCTTTGTGAGAATGTTTCATATCCAGTATATGAAACTATGAGATCATAACCGCCTGCCGGAAGTCGAATACTGAAATTGCCTTCGCTGTTGGATATAACGCCAATGGTTGTATTTTGACAGAACACAGAAGCCCCGGCTAGCGGTGATTGAGTTGCCTGGTCCAATATCTTACCTGAAATCAGGAAGCTGTTGGATTGAGCGGAAGCTGATAATAGAGAAATGCACGCGAGGGCCGCGACACATATTTTCATAAGGCAATACTGAATGCGATGATGGTTCATAACAGCCATAACAAGCAAATTATTGATCTTTTAATGCGTCTCGTATCTTTTTAGCAATTCCTTGCAAACATCCTTAATGCTTTGATCGATAGATATATATTGAAATGAAGGCAGAAACTTTTTCAATTTTTCGTTATTGAACTCTACCATCACCTGCCCGGTTCTTGCAGTTTCGCGTGTGAGCAACGGTTCTTTTTTCGCAATGATGGATTTTAGCCATTCAATTCGCCATACAAGGCCGGCGAGAAATGGACTTACTTTTTTATGTGGCGGTTTTTTGCCGAATTCATGCGCCATGCGCGTAAATACATCCTTATAATGACGATTTTCCGCGCTTATGATAAAACGCTCGCCCGATATCTCAGCATCCATAAAAACCACCATTGCTTTTGCAACGTCACGCACATCAACAAATCCACCGCCTCCTTCAGTGAACCATGGAAATTCATCGTAAGCGCTCTTAAACATTTTAGACGAACTCACTTCCCAATCGGATGCACCGAGAATCAGAGAAGGATTAACGATAACTCCTTGCAGACCTTCACCAATGCCGCGCCATACCTCTAACTCCGATAAATATTTTGACTGACCGTAGTTTGAATTGCTTGTTTCCGGTGTCCAGAACATGGTTTCATCAATAGGCTGGTTCACTCTTAATCTGCCCATAGCAGAAACGGAACTGACATGAACAATCTTCCTTACGCCTGATTCAATTGCGGCGTTCACTACATTCGCCGTTCCTTCGATGTTGATTTTAAAAAGTTCTTTTTTCCGATATGGATTAAAACTCACCATTGCAGCTGCATGATACACCTGCTGAATCCCATCAAGAGAATGAAATAGGGCGTGCGCATCAAGCACGTCGCCTTTCACCCATTCAATTTGTTCTATTTCTTCTTTCGTTAAAAATGCAGGAAATGCGGATCTGTATAAGGCTCTCACCTTCTTTCCCTCGCTCACCAATAGGCGCAGTAAATGCGTGCCCACTAATCCGGTTCCGCCCGTCACGAATATTGTTGCAGGAGAGGCTATAGAATTTTTTATTTGGGCGAAGATAAAGGACTCAACAATTCAGTACGCGCAAGAGTACTTCAATAAGAATAATATCCTCTTTGCGTTTTTCTTCCCAATTCACCGTTTGACACTTTTTGAGCCTGTATGGGTGAGGGCTTTAATCTTTCCGGTTTTCCCATTGCTTCGTATACGGAACAACTCACGGCATAATTGACGTCGTTGCCGATTAGGTCCATTAGTCGGAAAGGCCCCATCTTAAAACCAGAAGATTCCAAGAGCTCATCAATGTCATGAATGTTCGCTTCGCCTGATGACAGCAGGTTCAATGCTTCCAGATAGTAAGGCCTTGCAACATGGTTCACAATAAACCCAGGTGCGTCTTTACAAACTACCGGTGTTTTTCCAAGTTTTTTCGCGAATGATACAAGAGTATCTATCGTTGATTGATCGTTATAACTCGTTTGCACCACTTCTACTAAACGCATTAATGGAGCCGGATTAAAAAAATGGAGACCGGCAAGTTTCGATTTGTCGTTCAATTTTTCAGCAATGCTGCTGATAGATAGGGAAGAAGTGTTGCTGGCGAAAAGAGTATCCTCGCCGTTCGTAGTCTGCAGCTGGCTGAACAGAGAAACCTTTGCTTCTTCTTTCTCAATTATTGCTTCTATAATAAGGTCAGCCACACAATCTGAAAGTTTGCTGGTAAACTGAATCAACTCGAGAATCTTCGACTTTTCTTCCGCGGTGAGTTTGGCCTTTTGAATTGCTGTCTCCAGGTTTTTTTCGATTCCTGACTGAGCTTTTACAACCACCGACTGATCCAGATCGAATAAAATAGTACGAAATCCGGTTTGCGCACAGATTTGCGCAATACCGCTGCCCATTGTACCTGCTCCGCATACGCAGATTGTTCTTATTTCGCGCATATGAGCAAAGGTACCTGAGAAGATCCAAGATTCAAGATCCCTGCCCGACTGAACCTCGTTCGGGCGGGGATCTTAGATCTTGTGATCTTGGATCTTTTCCTGGTTATATTCTCTCGTGAACACCTTCCTTAATCTCTTCCAACATTTTCTTATTAAATGCATCCAGGTCCTTCGGGCTTCTGCTGGTGACCAGGCCATGATCAACAATTACTTCTTTGTCTTCCCAGATCACTCCTGCATTTTCCAGATCGGTTCTCACTGAAGGATAGGAAGTCATGATTCTTCCTTGCAACAAACCAGTTTCTATGAGAAGTTGGGGGCCATGACAGATTGCTGCAACGGGCTTTCCTGAAGCGAGGAAGTCTTTAGCAAAGTCCACACAATCTTCATTCAACCGCATCTTATCCGGATTTAACACGCCACCAGGAACTACCAATGCGTCATAATCATTTGGATCGGCGTCATCAATGTTTACGTCCACTGGTAACTCAATTGACCAATGATCATGATTCCAGGCTTTCACTTTATCTTTTTGAGGCGAAACGATATCAACAGTTGCTCCTGCATCCTCGAGTGCTTTTTTAGGACTAGTTAATTCAACTTCTTCAAATCCATTTTCAGTAATGATGGCTACTTTTTTTCCAGCTAAGCTTATCATGATGTATTTATTTTAATGATGAATAATGGAGATGGGACTCAAAAATTAAACCGAGAAAAAGTTTACAGTTTACTGTTTACAGTTTACCGTTTGCGGTTTACAGTTACAGTTTAGCATCTACAGATGAGCTTCTTTGATATGCGTCATTTGTTCTCAATAAATCCGGCTGTAAACTGAAAACTGAAAACGGAAAACGGTAAACCCTAATTGGGACATTTAAACCACAGTGCGCGCTCGCTTGCGGTTGGATCAGGTCGCTACACCATCTTCTTGCCATTAAAACTTATAAACAAAATAGCTGACTGGCATGCTTTTCGGTTTCCGCAACACAGACCATTTTATTCAATTAACTAAAAACAATAAGTATGAAAAAAATGTCATGGGGGCTGTATGGGATAGGAATGGCTTTGTTACTTACCTCCTGCGTTGCCAAAAAGAAATATGTTGAGGCACAAAACAGGATCAGTCAGTTGGAACAACAAAATGCCAACTGCGTGGCAAGTAGAGATAGCCTTAGTACCAGTTACAGTACCCTTCAACAATCGAAAAGTGCGTTGCAGTCGCGCTACGACAGTTCTTTAAATGCATATAATACGCAGCAAACAAGGTGGAATGATTACACCACTTACTACACCAATCAAAAGTCAAGTGCAGATCAGATGCATCAGACACTTCATCAACAACTTGATGATATGATCGGCGCGTCAAACATCGTATTAAATAATAATAAGGTGTACATCACCCTACCGGAGTCAACCTTGTTTACTTCAGGGAGCACTAGCCTGAGCTCTAAAGGACGCAATATTGTGAACACGCTCGCAACCACGATTGCTCAAAATCCGGACGTCGAAGTATTTGTAGCTACAACTCCTGTTTATGGTAGTGACGCCACAGCAATGAATGATGCAAATGGAATGAACAGCAATTCATCAATGTCGAATTCCAACAATGGAAATTACAATAGTAGTTCTGCAACTAATAACAGCAGCACCACTAATACGAATGTTGCAAACAACAGCGGTAACTACAACAGTGGCAGCTATAACGGCAGCACTACAAAAACGAAGAGCACATATCATAAGCCAAGCACAAGCAAATCAACTTCTTCTTATGCAAGCAATACAAGAAAAACAAAAAGCTCGTATAAGTCAGAGGCTTCACACAAAACAATGCGCTCTAATTATGCCAGGTCAAATAAACCAAGCTCCAGCAGTAGTAGCATGGCAGTGGCAAGAGCTTCTACTATCGTAAGTGCGCTTAGGCAACAAGGTGTTCAGAAAGCTGGTATCCAGGTAACTGATCCGGTTAATCGCACCACCACTACAGCAAGAAAATACCAGGTGATTGTTTCTCCAACCAACGAAGGATATTATGAAATGATGGGCAAAGGGAATATTGGTACCGGCATGAAATAGAAAGGAACAAGGAACAAGACCCAAGGAACAAGTTACAAAGCGTAAATTCAACTTGTAAATACAAAGGCGCGAGAGTTTTTCTCTCGCGCCGTTTTTTGTTTAGATCTAAGGTTGACTAAAATTCTATCGGGAAATTTTCAGTTCATTGATAATATTCGATGCTCCTCCTAATTTATCGATGCACCAAAGGACATATCTGATGTCTACACAAATGGTACGGTTGAGGTCTTTGTCGAAACTAATCTTATGACTTAACGCTTCATAATTTCCATCGAAGGCAAGACCAATTAATTCACCATTACCGTTGATCACCGGAGAACCGGAATTGCCGCCCGTAATGTCATTGTTCGTAATAAAACCAACCACGAGGTCATTCTTCGTCTTGTCCACATATGGACCATAATCTTTTTTCTTTGCGAGGTCGATCTCTTTTTGGGGAAGATCGAACTCATAATCGCCCGGTTTGTATTTCTCAAGCACACCCTTCATTGTCGTCACATTTTCGTATATCACTGCATCACGCGGCTTATATGCTTTTACTTGTCCATATGTTACGCGCATGGTAAACGTAGCATCGGGATACATGAGTTTTGCCTTGGCTGGGTCTTTCTGCATAATGCCTTTCAGATACAGTCGGCCGAGGTCATTATTCTTCACAGTGAATTGTTGGAAGAACTGCAGGTACTTGCTTTGCCAGTTGCGCAAAAATGCACTAGCGGTGGCATAAGCCGGATCCGATTGAAGTTTCACAGCATCGGGGTTCGTGGTAAATGATTTCCACTTAGCATCATCCAACAACATGGTATTGTCAAATACGTCTGCCGCATATTTCTTAAACGTATTCACATCCTTGAGGTCACCGAAATTATTGCGGATGGATTCAAAGAAGCCAATCGGATGTTGTGATTTATCAACGTTGTTGTAATACATCTGCAGCACTGCGGCCAGGATATTTTTGTCGGAAGGTTTATTTTCTCCTTTTATAAATTCTTTTCTGGATTCATCGGCCGCTTGCAATGCTTTTCTAATGTCGGCTGAAGCCATACCCTGTCTCACCAATGCATTCTCTACTTGTTGTAATGATGCAGCAAATGCGAGAAGTGACGAACCGAATATACCTTCATTAATATACACGCGGTGCTTGCTGTATGGCCTCCAGGCGTCATAAGCTTTCGGCCATTCGGTGAAGATATTTTCAAATTCAGGCTTTCCCTTAGCCCAAACAATGAAATCATCTTCAAATTTCTTCTTCTGGTTGAAAACATCGTGTTGTATCAATTGCTTTGTTTCTCCATCATAGAATTTCCAATAATTGGCAATGTTTGCATATTCAGGTGCCAGTTGGAGTTTGATTGCGGGATCCTTTTTCATTTCTTCGAACATGTATTTTAGCCGCATGTCGCGAAGTTCAACGAGTGTTGGATTGTCGATATCTATTTTCTGCTTTACTCCATAAGAAGTCTCATATCGATTCGTACTACCGGGATATCCCCAGATCATCGCGAAATCACCTTCCTTAATTCCCTTAATGGAAACAGGCAAGGAATATTTTGATTTGTAGGGAACGTTGGTTGGTGAATAATCAGTGGATTTACCATCCTTGCTCATGTAAACCCTGAAAATCGAAAAGTCGCCAGTATGTCGTGGCCATTCCCAATTATCAGTGTCACCACCGAATTTTCCAATGCTCTCTGGTGGTATACCAACCAGCCTGATATCAGTATAACGTTCGTAAACGAATACCATGAATTGGTTGCCCTTAAATAAAGGACTGATTCGGCCGTAAATATTTTCCTCTGGTTTACTGAATCGCCTGTTGATGGACGCGGTAACTGATTGCAGTTTGGTTACCCTGTTTGCGCCGGAAAGTCCTTGTAAAGAATCTTCCACTTCTTTGGTAACGTCCTCAATTCTTAATAAGAACTCTGCGTATAATCCTGGAGAGGGAATTTCTTCCTGTTTGCTTTTCGACCAAAAACCATCTCTCAGATAATTATGTTCGAGGGTGCTGGCCGATGTAACGGCGTCGTAACCGCAGTGATGATTGGTAAAGATCAATCCTTCATTGCTTACAATCTCGCCGGTGCAAAATCCGCCAAAAATGATGATGGCGTCTTTCAACGACGACTTGTTGATATTATACAATTGATCCTTCGTGAGTTTCAGCCCTTTCTTCGTCATGTCGTTATACACCTGCTCACCTAATAAAAGCGGAAGCCACATGCCTTCATCAGCCATGCTTCTGAAGACGGATACAGAAAAAATTAAAATCAGGAGAAGTTTTCGCATAGAGAAAAATTTAAGATGACAAACCTACAGTAAAAAGGATTATGGTATTCGGTCCCGATAGCTATCGGGATAGGTATTGGGAATTAGGATAAGAAATCTTTTGTTTCGCTTAGGTTGCAAGGGAAATCTTATAGGAAAGCAAAACTTTTTATCTTCGACGATTCATTAATCTCCTGATCTATGATAATTACCACAACACCCAGTATTGAAGGAAGAACCATAACTGAATATCTCGGCATAGTGACCTCACAAACAATTATTGGCGCTAATTTTTTCAAGGATATTTTGGCGGGACTCAGGGATTTCTTTGGCGGCAGAAGTGGCGCTTATGAAAGAATTCTAGATGAAGCAAAGCAGTATGCCATGGGAGAGTTGGTGCACCGGGCGCAAAGTATGGGGGCTGACGCGGTGGTGGGTATTGATCTTGATTATGAAACCGTGGGAAGTCACGGAAGCATGCTCATGGTTAGCGTGAGTGGCACAGCAGTTAAACTCCAATAACCGGCTTATTCAGATTTTGCCATAACAAATCCTTTAATTCAGATAAGCCCTGCTGTGTAATGGCTGAAATAAAAAGGTGAGGAACTTCGGTGGGTAATTCTTTTTCAATAGCTCTTTTCAATTCGTCATCCAGCATATCACTTTTGCTGATGGCTATAATAAATTGTTTGTGCAGCAATTCAGGATTGTATTCCTCCAATTCTTTCACCAACACATCAAACTCTTTTCGGTGGTCATTGCTATCAGCTGGAATTAAAAATAGCAAGACTGGATTTCGTTCGATATGTCGCAAGAATCGATGTCCGAGCCCTCGGCCTTCGGCTGCGCCTTCAATAATTCCCGGGAGATCAGCCACACAAAATGATCTGCCATCACGATATTCCACCATTCCCAGTTGCGGAGTGAGCGTGGTAAATGCATAGTCAGCGATCTTTGGTTTCGCTGCCGTGATTACCGACAATAATGTTGATTTTCCTGCATTGGGAAACCCTACCAAACCAACATCAGCCAGCACTTTTAATTCAAGTATTTTCCATCCTTCTTCCCCTGGTTCTCCCGGTTGCGCATGCTCGGGAGCCTGGTTAGTGGCAGTTGCGAATGCAGCATTACCTAATCCGCCTCTGCCTCCTTTCATCCATATCACTTCTTGTCCATCCTCCAGTATCTCAACTTCCTTGGCTCCCGTTTCTTCGTTTTTCGCGATTGTACCCAGTGGCACATCAATGATCACGTCCTTACCACTTCTGCCGGTGCAATTATTGCCACTTCCGGTTTCTCCACTCTCAGCCAAAACATTTTTATAATAACGCAAATGCAAAAGTGTCCATAGATTTTTATTGCCTTTGAGGATGATGTGGCCTCCTCTTCCGCCGTCACCACCGTCGGGACCTGCAGTAGGATTGAATTTGGTACGCATGAAATGTTTGCTTCCGGCGCCACCGTGACCGCTCTTACAAAATACCCGTATATAATCTATGAAGTTTGTCTTTTCCATTGCAACGATTTGCAAAGATAGTTTGTCAAACAATAAAGCCTGAAATGAAACTAGTTCTTATATATGCATTCATTGTTGCTTGTGCGGGTATGTGCCATAAGAACAAGAACAGCGGTGAAGGAAAAGATATACCACGTTGTATACAGGCGCGTATCGATGAAATAAAAAAGCAACCGAAATGGAATCCTCCTGCTTCCATTAATGAATATTTATACAAAGGACAAAAAGTGTATTTGATTACTGCTGATTGTTGCGATCAATTCATCAGCCTGGTAGATGGTTCTTGTAATGCTGTTTGTGCGCCTTCGGGAGGCATAACAGGACAGGGTGATGGCAAATGCCCGGATTTTAATGAAAAAGCGCAGCACTTGCGATTGATCTGGAAAGATGATCGTTAAGTTTTCCTGATTTCATTCCACGTTTTATACAACGTTTCCTGTGCTGGACGATTTGCATCGACGGTCCGAAGAGGATCGCATGGTTTCCAACTAGCAAACATTTCTTTCGGAAGTGATTGATATAGTTGTGTTCCCTCCGTTTTCCAATTCATCATTTCATCACTAACTTTTTTTATAATGGCCGCGGGATTTCCTGTGACGAGACTCCTCGGCGGAATTTCTACATTTGCTTTTATAAAACTGAGTGCTCCAACAATGCATTCGTCACCGAGAATTACATCGTCCATAATCACCGCATTCATTCCAACGAGGCAATTTCTGCCGATGGTGGCACCGTGAATAATGGCGCCGTGACCAATATGTGCATTTTCTTTCAAACGAACCGTAACGCCGGGAAACATGTGTATGGTGCAATTCTCCTGGATATTGCATCCGTCTTCAATGATAATGGCGCCCCAGTCGCCACGCAATGCTGCACCCGGACCCACATATACATTTTTTCCAATGATCACATTCCCCGTAACTGCTGCTTGTGGATGAATAAAGGATGATTCATCAATCACGGGTTTGAAGCCTTTGAATTCGTAGATCATCGAGTTTAAGGTTTAAGGTTTGACGTTTGAGGTTTCAGGTTTGAGGTTTCAGGTTACTAGTTACTAGTTGCTGGTTACTGCTTTTCATACTCGATCGTTGCTGATTAGATCGAATTAGTAATAAATTCAAAGCGAAACGATTCAGTTTAATAATGTCATTCCTTTCATGAGGTTTAGCAACTAGTAACCAGCAACCAGCAACCAGTATCCTAGATCGACGCGGTTCCTTTAATCAAAACTTTTCCTGTTCTGAAACATGTTCCTTTGAAGAATGCAATCTGTTCATTTTTTTGATTGCTGACGGTGATAAGGTAAACGCCGGTACTTCGCCCGTTGTGAAACTCTTTGGCTTCGGCCATTAACTCATCGCCGATGTTCACGGCCTTGGTAAAAACGATGTTTACGTCCAATGCAACGGACAAATTGTTGCGGTTGTTACAGGCAAACGCAAATGCACTATCGGCCAATGAAAAGGGAATCCCGCCGTGTACAATTCCAAAACCATTCACCATTTCTTTTCTTATACTCATTTTAATTCGGCTGTAACCTTCTCTTACTTCCAATACTTGCACTCCCATCCACTGGCTAAAAAAATCATTTTCCATCATGTGGCTAACTACTGACTGAGCTAACTGATCTTTATGATTGCTCATATTCTCGGTTTATTTTTTTAAGAATTATTCACCTATAAATTTCGGCGGTCTTTTATTTATAAATGCGCTTACCCCTTCCTGGTAGTCCTTTGTTTCTGAAGCTCGTTTTTGAAGAATATCTTCATCTCTCAATTGGTTTTCGAATGAATTGCTCATGGATATGAGAAGAGCTTCTTTGGTGAGCGCGAGCCCGCGAGTGGGCATTTGAGCAAGCGTTGCAGCGATGCGGATTGACTGCTCGTTAAATTGTTCGTCGGGAAATACCTTGTAGATCATTCCGATTCTTTCCGCTTCTTCTGCCGGCACTTTTTCTCCCAACATCATAAGGGCAGAAGCTTTTTGCCACCCGATAAGTCGTGGCAATGTATGCGTGCCGCCGCTGTCCGGTATCAAACCGATTTTTGAAAACGCCTGCAAGAAAGAGGCTGAGGCCGATGCAACAACCACATCACAACATAAGGCAATGTTTGCCCCGGCACCGGCCGCAACGCCGTTCACGGCTGCCACTACAGGTTTTTGCAACGCACGAATGCGAGATACAATGGGATTATAGTGCTCGGAAAGAATCACGTCAAAATTTGGTCCGTGGGGATCGGTGACTTCTGCGAGATCTTGTCCGGCGCTGAACGCTTTGCCAGCACCGGTAATATAAACGCAACGTACTTCGGCCTTCATGCAATCCTCAAGCCTTTCCAGCATTAACAACGCCATTTCCCGGTTGAATGAATTTAATTTTTCAGGACGGTTTAGTGTGATGTGTGCAATGGCGTCTCGCACCTGGAAAAGAATGGAACTCATGTTGAAGCAGATTAGGGTACAAACATAAAGAAAGACCACAGACGACAGACGACGGACCACTGATCAATAGGCAAGAGGCAAAAGGCAAGAGACAAAAGACAAGAGATAAAAGACAAGAGACAAGAGACAAGAGACAAGGGACTAAAGATAAGAGATCATAAGAAGCATGACAGTTGACAGTAGACAGATGACGATAGTTTCTAACATTATACTCGTATCGATAACGCATCCACAATACATGTATGCATTGATTCGTTCACAACTTTAAGTAAGGCGGGCGCCAAATTCGGTTTGAGTAAATTTGATTTTCCAGCTTTGTAAATAATCATTGAAATGCTGATTGTTCTTCCGGGCTATAGGTGGTTTTTGTTGACGGCACTGCTTGCCTGTTCTTTTACAATACTCGCTCAGGAAAAATTAGAATCGCCGAAGCGATCGAATAACAAACTGCCGGATTCTCTATTCATTATTAAGTATGACACGTTATTCCATGTCCAAACCTGGCTCAGCGATAACCAAATGGAATACCGGCTTAAGTATAATCGCGATTTTGAATTGGTATTAGCCCCAAATGAAATTAACAACTTTTCTTTTGGGGTGTCTTATCGGTTCTTTGAACTGGGACTAAGCTTCAGCCCTCAATTCCTTAATGAAAAGGACACTTGGAAGAAGGGACAGTCGGACAAGTTTAGTTTCAGCTTTGGCTTTAACATGCACCGGTTTTATTTATCATTCGACCTCACATCTGTAACAGGGTTTTATTTAAAGAATAGCGCTGATTTTGGACTAAGAAGTCCGGATTCACCATTTATCCAATTCCCTGATCTGCGTGTTGGTTATTTCAGTACCCTGCTCCGCTATAACATCAATCCTAAATTTTCTACTGCTGCATTGGCAGGAGGAACACAGGTGCAAAAAAAATCCGCATGGACCATCCTACCATCGGTACAATTTGCAACATTCAGGTTTCATGACAACTTCGATAGTGTAGGTGTTCAAAATGAAACGACTTACAGTACTGATTTAAATTTTTTGTCTCCTTTTGTAGGTACGGTTGTGATTTCGCCAAAGTTTGCATTTTCTTTGGGACTAGGGCCAAGTTTCGGCGTAGATTTTTTTAAATCTGTTTCAATCAATGAGGATAGAAAGATCGCAGTTACAAAAGGAACTGGATTTACGTCAGGTTATACGGTTCAATCAGCGCTTTCATATAACAATAGAAAAAGATTCTACGCAGGATTTGAATATCGATACAGAAACTACGGACATAAATTAGAAAACCTGCAGCGCCTGGAAAAACAATACTCGTATTTTCAAATGTATTGTGGTTGGAGATTAAAGCCACCGGGGTTTGCCAAGAAATCGCTCGATTGGGCGAACAAAGTTTCGCCTGTTAAGTTTGAATAAGTTTTTGAAAGGATCCGATCTTTTTAAAAGATCGGATCCTTTCAAAAACTTAATGGCATTTAAAATAATCAAACGGCTCTTTGCAATCATTGCATTGATATAACGCCTTGCATGCAGTAGATCCGAATTGACTAATCATTCTTGTGTTATAAGAATTGCAGTGTGGGCACTGAACGCTTTCTTCTTGTTGAAACAGGTCGGGCGTGCAAACCATTTGTTTCGGATTGGGCGGTGCTATTCCATATGCCTTCAATTTATCTTTCCCCTTCACGGTCATCCAATCTGTAGTCCATGCAGGAGATAATACTGTTTTTATTTCGGCGTTCCTGAATCCATGTTCGAGCAATTTCATTCGGATGCTCATGCTGATCACATCCATTGCCGGACACCCGGAGTAGGTAGGAGTGATGGTGATCACAGGTTTTCCCTCATCATTGATTTCAACTTTTCGAATGATGCCGAGGTCCAAAACAGTCAATACAGGAACCTCGGGGTCATTGACCTCTTCCATAAGTTTCCAGATTGATGATATGGTGTTCTCGTGCGTTGTCATGTAAGTTTCCTTGAATCCATCGTTCAAATATCCAATTCAATTATTTACCATTGCGCGTTGGGATAAGCGCGTTGCAAGAATTGCATGTCAGCGAGGATATAGCCCAGGTGTTCGGTATGCTTACCGGTTTTCCCGCCTGTCTGCATCCAGATTTTCTCTCCTTTTTCATTCGTGTCGGCAGGAACTTTCAAAGAAGCTTCTTCAAACACTTCTCTTATTTTATTGTTGGAGCTTTCTTTGATAGCATTTAAATCGACAGAAATATTTTCTTTCAACAATTCCTTTTCATAGTCCGCAGCAATCAATAGTTCGCCAGAGAATTTCCAAAGATTGTCAATTGCGTTGTTCATTCTGCTATTGCTTTCTTCAGTTCCATCACCCAGCCTGATCACCCATTCTGCGCTCCATCTGAGATGGTAAGTAACTTCTTTCAATGACTTCTCTGCAATTGCGGCCAACTGGCTATCAGTTGAATTTTGCAATTGCTGGTAGAAGTAAAACTGATAATTGCTGAACAGAAATTGTTTCAATATGGTTTGCGCCCAATCACCATTTGGTTGTTCAACCAGGAGGCAGTTCTTAAAATCCCATCCATCGCGTAGATACGCAAAGCTGTCTTCGGTAATTTCTTTTTTCTCTGTTAATGCAGCAGCATATTGGTAAAAGTTACGGGCCTGGCCAATCAAATCAAGAGCAATATTTGAAATAGCAATGTCCTGCTCTAGTATGGGTCCATGCCCAGTCCATTCACTATTTCTATGGCCCAGGATTAACGCGTTGTCGGCGAGATGGAGAGTAAAGGAGATGAGATTCTTCAATGGTATTAGGTATTAGGTATTTGGTATTTGGGGAGATTCGTCTGGAGACCCAGACTCCTCCATTTGTTTAGATCGTTGCAAGAAATTAATATATCCATTTGTCAATGCTAATACAAGTTTATATTGAATTTCACACTTGACGAACGTTTCATTAGTTAGGTAATGCTCGTCCAGCGCTGCTGTATAGTGGTCGAGAGTTTCATTTAATGAACCGCGCGCATGCCTAAAGAACTAAGTCGCTTCTTGATAATGGAATCTTCCATATCCCTCGGCCATATTTGCCGTCACCGATCTGGAAGAATCCTTTATTTGCGCAGTTAAATGAAATTTTTCCTCTTTTGGAAACTGTTTGCAGTCATCGATTACCATTTGTCGTAATACCCGGGCCTCCTTATATGCCTCCAGTTCTCTAAATCCTCCTTTGTATTTATTACCACCCATCACGAACTGTTTATTCGGAGCTTAATCACTCCCAATACCTAATACCCAATACCCAATACCTAATACCAAATTACCACGTTCAGCAATTCGTAAAATGTGTTTTTTCCCTTTTCACATGTGTTTTAACTCATCCGGGAGATCATAAAAAGTGGGGTGACGATAAACCTTATCATTCATTGGGTCATAAAATTCCGGCGCTTCATCAGGATTAGACGCGTGAACGTATTTGCTTTCTACTACCCAAATGCTTACTCCTTCTTGCCTGCGCGTATATACATCTCTTGCATTTTCAATTGCCATTTGCGCATCAGCAGCATGTAAACTTCCGACGTGTTTATGATCTAGTCCTTGTTTGCTGCGAATGAATATTTCCCAGAGGGGCCAATCCTTGTTCATAATAACTGCTTTCATTTATTCAGTTGCTAGATGCTGGTTACTGGTTGTTGCTTTTCAAAATCGAAGCTCATCATAAAATCAATGACCAAACCATGTTCATAATTGTTACTTTGATTAATTCGGTTGCTGGATGCGGGTTACTTGTTGCTGTCACTCAGCATCACGGTTTAATTTCAAAATTGATGATCGATTTGGATAAAAGTAAAATGTTCAACCATTCAATCATTTTAATACTCACATTGATGCATCAGCTTCATTTCGGTTCTTCCACTAGACGTTTAGCTACCAGCAACTAACAACCAGCAACCATCTTACGCCGCTTTAATCATTTTATTCTTTCTCTTTTCCGCATGAGCCAAGGCTGCTTCTCTCACCCACTCGCCTTCTTCGTGCGCCTTCACTCTTGCTTCCAATCGTTCTTTATTGCAAGGTCCATTTCCATTTACAACACTCCAGAATTCGTTCCAGTCGATAGCTCCAAAATCATAATGACCTCTTTCCTCATTCCATTTAAGATCCTTATCGGGTAGATGCATGCCTAATATCTTCACTTGTTCAGCACAAACGTCAATGAATTTTTGGCGAAGTTCATCGTTGCTAAACCTTTTGATTTTCCACTTCATGCTTTGAGCAGTGTGCGGTGATGATTCATCGTTTGGACCAAACATCATTACACTTGGCCACCACCATCTGTTTATCGCATCCTGGCACATACGCTTTTGCGCTTCCGTTCCTTTACTCAACACCAATAAGATTTCGAATCCTTGTCGTTGATGAAAACTTTCTTCCTTGCAAATTCGCACCATCGCTCTCGCATACGGACCATATGAAGCTCTGCATAGTGGAACCTGATTCATAATGGCAGCGCCATCCACTAACCAACCAATAGCGCCAATATCGGCCCAGGTGAGCGTGGGATAATTAAATATCGAGGAATATTTTGCTTTACCTGAATGCAACTGGTTGAGCATTTCATTTCTATCGATCCCTAATGTTTCGGCTGCGGAGTATAGGTAGAGTCCATGTCCAGCTTCATCCTGCACCTTAGCGAGTAATATGGCTTTGCGCTTTAAGCTTGGTGCGCGTGTAATCCAATTCCCTTCGGGAAGCATGCCTACTATTTCACTATGCGCATGTTGACTGATCTGCCGGATCAATGTTTGGCGATACTTATCGGGCATCCAGTCCTTAGGCTCAATGCGGATCTCCTCGTCTACTTTTTCCTGGAATTTCTGTTCGAAATCCTGTACTTCCATTAGTTAAAAAATTTTGGTAAAGATATAGAATATACTAACGATTGTTAGTATATATTTGTTTTAAATAATGACCAAATTCAAGAACAATAATAAGTCATCCCAAAAGTTAATTAGCTGATAAGCAATATGAGCAGTCGCATATTAATACTTATATTTTTGATAGCAACATTGGAGGAGGTTAATGGCCAGAAGTTTACCAATGGCTATATCGTCAGCCTAGCCAACGATACTCAGCATGTAATCTTAAAAATACCTTCCGATCCCAATTCAACTAAGGGAGAAATAGATTTGGCCCAGGGGGTTGAAATAAAGGAGAGCGATTCAACGAGATTTATTAGTCCATCGGAAATTAAAAGTTACGGATTTAAGTATAAAGGGCGTGACTATATAAGGGTGTCGAAGTCTATAAATAACTACCGGCGTTTCTTTTTAGTCCCAGAGTTTACAGGTAATAAAATATCGCTGTATTCTTTCACAACTACTGGAGTTTATAGTCAACATGCAGGGGTGATTTATAACGGCGGCGTTGCTAAAATGCCAGGTCGTATGGGTATTGAGAACACATACTACACTTTTGAGAAGCCCGACGGAAAGACTTTGTTTGCTTCCAAATATGATAGTCCAAGGGAATTGAGGGAGATGCTTAAAGAATTCTTTTCTGATTCTCCGGAAACGCAAGCAAGAATAGAAAAAAAGGTAGTTGGCAGTTCAACCGCCGCTGCTACCTGGAATGCAATTAAAAAAATTGTTTCTGATTATAACGAAGAAAGCCGAGACGAAACAAGATGATAGATGAAACTAATTTCTATGCGCTGGATCAATGTTCTCCTATTACCTCTGCTGCTCATTTTCAGTGCACCGTTATTTGTGCAAGCACAAAAAACTGTGGACGGATTCTACGTTGATCTAAATAACGACAGCATACCGGCAACCTTTAAATTACCGAAGCGGATCCCGGCATACCTGGCCGACCAATTTGATGGACGCACTGACTTTTCTTTATTGAAAGAAGAAATTGAGGTACTCAATAAAGATGGAGGAAGCCAGCGGTTAACACCGAGGGACATCAAAGGGTTCGGATTTACCTATAATAGTACTACTTACAAATTGCTTGCAAAACCAGTTTCTCCATACCAGAAAAAGTTTTTAACGCCAGAAGTCTCCGGTAGGAAACTTAAAATGTATCAGTACACGATAGTGCATCCGGGAACTGCTTACCATTGGGACGGCTTCCCCGCGAAAGGTGGAAGTTCTCCGTGGAAAGAATATTACTGGACGTTTGAAAAACATGATCGCACTTATCTCTTTCTGAACAGCAATATGAGAAAAAAAGAATTGGTGAAGATGATGAAGGAATTTTTTAAGGACAATCCGCAAATGCAGGAATTGGTAGAATCTAAGTTCAAAGGAATTATTCTTTCGAACCGACATGATCTTATCAGGTCAATTGCAGAAGCTTATAATGATGAAGGCTGATATGTAGGTTGACTTTCCGAAAATTCAACGCTCAACACTCAATTTTCAATGATCAAGTTGTTTTACGTGGTCTTATTCTTTCTTCGCTCTGGATACCAACACCGCTCCAACTACTAACAACAACGCAGCGCCGCCCAGGTAAATATACCCGCGCGTTTTTGATTCCTCTGATTTAGCAGTGATGTGCACTTCGCCGATCTTGATGTCAGCCTCTTTTTCACCCATATTCTTAACGCCGAAATATCCAAGAATAAACGCGAAAAGGATGAGAAGAAAGCCAATCGATTTTTGCATGTCCATAGATCTCGTGTTTAATGTTTAATGTTTGAGGTTTGAGGTCCCGACGCGGCTTTGAGCCGGTCGGGATGCGGACCGCAAGCGTCTGCATATTTGAAGTTTGAAGTTTGAGGTTTAAAGTTTAAGATTGTCTCGGGTTTGTGAATTGCCTATTGCCTATTGCCCATTGCCTATTGCCTATTGCCCGTTGCCATCGGCCCTATCGTTCATCAAAATCCACAAACACCTCAGCAGTTTTAGGATGCGATTGACAAGTTAGAATGAATCCTGCTTCAATTTCATCTTCTTCCAAACCATAGTTTACATCCATATGCACTTCCCCTTCAACAAGCTTGGCCTTACAGGTGCAACACACTCCGCCTTTGCAAGCGAAAGGAAGATCAGCACCTTGATTCAATGCGGCGTCCAATATCGTTTCGCCTTTTTGCGAAAGATCGAAATCAAAAATCACGCCGTCTAGTTTCACTTTGATCTTGCTGGTAGGGCCTTTTTCAATTGCGTGCGTGGGAGCAGATTTGCCTGAATATGTTTTTTGGCCAGGAGTAGTGAACAATTCAAAGTGAATATGCCTCTTATCGAACCCTTTTGATTCCAAAAACTCTTTCACGCCAAAGATCATTTCTTCTGGTCCGCAAATAAAACATTCGTTTATATCATCAAGATCAATAAGCTTTCCGAAAAGCATTTCGCATTTTTCTTTATTAATGCGACCGTGATAGATGGGAGCGTCAGTAACTTCGCGACTAAGGATATGATGAATCGTCAATCGCTGCATGAATTTATTTTTCAGTGCTTCCAGTTCTTCTTTGAAAATTATAGAAGCTCTGCTACGATTTCCATATAATAAAGTGAAAGAGCTGTTAGGCTCACTCAGCAGCGTGGTCTTGATAATGGAGAGCACGGGCGTGATGCCGCTTCCTGCTGCAACTGCCAGGTAGTTCTTTGTGTGTGACGCATGAAGCTCAGTGTAAAATTTACCAACCGGTGGCATCACTTCCAGGATGTCGCCAGTTTTCAATTGATCATTTGCAAAGGAAGAAAACAATCCGCCTTCAACTTTTTTCACTGCAACTCTCCATTCTTTGTCGAGAGGGCTACTGCAAATAGAATATGTTCGCCTCACTTCTTCTCCATTCAATCGCGCACGCATTGTGAGGCTTTGTCCTTGCCTGAACGCGAATTGATCTTTGTATTCGTTTGGGATATCAAATAGAATCGAAACACAATCGTCGGTTTCTCTACGGACTTCTTTTATTTTGAGCGGATGGAAATGAATCATGATGTTACTTTAAACCTTCCACTAAGAATTTAACCATATTCTCTTCCAAAACTTCCTCGGTAATGTTTTTGCGGGAGCGATGCCAACTTTCAATACCGCTGATTGCAGACAAAATAGTGAGGACAGCTACATAAGGTTCAATTTGTTTCATCTGCCCCGTCTGCATTCCCTGTTCAATGATCGACGCAAGTCGCTTGCGGTAGTGACGTCGTTGATTTAAAAAGTTAGAGAGATAAGGCTCGGGGAGATGTCTCCATTCATGATCGGAGATATAAATGCTTTCATATTGTTGAAGCATCATGCGAATATGGAAGCGAATCAGCGTCTCCATTTTTTCGAGCGCCGTTGCTGAACTTGCCTCAACCTGTTCCAGGTTTTGGATAAATTGATTTGCTACTTTAAAACAAATGTCTTGCAGAATTTCAGACTTCGATTGGATGTGATTATATAAGCTCGCTGCTTCCACGCCTACATGTTCAGCTATATCGCGCATGGAAGCCGAGCCAAAACCCTTCTCCATGAAAAGGCGGGTGGCCTTGTCGATGATGACCTCCTTTTTGGTCCCGTTCTTCCCGCTTTTAATTTTTGCCATGAGGCTGCAAATTTAACTAACAGCCGTTAGTTATGAAAGTATTTTTTGGGAAGAATGGGGGGCTAACGCCCCGATCACAGACGACGGACCACCGAAGAGTTGACAGATGACAGATGACAGTTGACAGAAGACAGTTGAACGTTAAAGCACGGGTGTAACTCCGCTCCAGCGGAGCTTTAGTACTGTCGTCTGACGGTCTCCTTCTGACGATCAGACTAAATGATCAGTTGGCGGTCAGACCAAGACGGTCAGTCGTGTGCCTCTTCCTCCCGGTACTGCCATTACAAATTCTTTGTGGTGAAATGGACGAGACAACAGAAGACAGTGACACCCATAGTCCTTTCATAGGTGGTCTGTGGTCCGTGGTCCGTCGTCTTTTTTTCTTACGTTTGCACCCGTTAAAAAAACAGATACCAATATGTCTTTAATAGTTGTAGGGTCGATGGCGTTTGATGCAATTGAAACGCCTTTTGGTAAGAGTGATAAGATAGTAGGTGGGGCAGCCACTTATATCGCCTGGAGTGCTTCTAATTTTTATAAGCCGATCAAGCAGATTTCAGTGGTTGGCGGTGATTTTCCAAAGCAAGAATTGGATGACCTACATCACAGAGGAGTAGAATTGGAAGGCGTCCAGGTAAAGAAGAATGAAAAAAGTTTTTTCTGGTCGGGCAAGTATCATCTCGACATGAACACCCGCGATACCTTGGAAACGCAACTAAACGTATTGGCGAATTTTGAGCCGGTAGTTCCCGATTCTTACCAGGACTGTGAATTCCTGATGTTGGGAAACCTGGTACCGGCCGTTCAGATGAGCGTGATTGAGCAACTGGAGAATCGACCGAAGTTAGTCGTAATGGATACGATGAATTTTTGGATGGAAATAGCGATGCCTGATTTGGAAAAAGTATTGAGAAAGGTAGATGTGTTATTGGTCAATGATAGTGAGGCCAGGCAATTAAGCGGACAGTTTTCGTTAGTGAAGGCAGCTAAGGAAATCATGAAGATGGGACCGAAGTATCTGATCATTAAGAAGGGTGAACATGGAGCCTTGCTGTTCCATCAGGATAATGTGTTTTTTGCACCGGCACTTCCATTGGAGGAAGTGTTTGATCCAACTGGCGCTGGGGATACTTTCGCGGGTGGCTTCATCGGCCATATTGCCAGGACAAGGGATATCTCTTTTGATAATATGAAATCCGCGATTATAGTGGGATCGGCGATGGCTTCATTTTGCGTAGAGAAATTTGGCACTGCGAGGTTGAGGGAGATTACGAAGGCGGACATTGATGCGAGGATACAGCAGTTTAAGGACCTCGTGAACTTCGAAATCGAGTTAGCTGCGGAAAACCTTTAGGGCCTGTAAGAGCGTGGGTTTAGTACTGATATATGTTGGAAGAAAGACTTGCGGATATTTCGTTTACCGTTGAATATTGAGCATTGAATATTGAGCATTCAATATGAGCATTCAATATGAGCATTCAATATGAGCATTCAATATGGGAATCCCATGCTTAATAGATTATCCAACACAAACAGTCGAGGCTCAATGTTCAATGTTCAATGTTCAATTTTCAAAGAAATCGGCCATATGATTTTTCCTGATCCGCAATTTTTACACGCACCTCAAAATCCTTTCTTCGTATCATCCTTAACCAACAAATACCTGGTCATAAAAATTCCATTGGGCCCTTTTTCAGCCGGACTTAAGGTCAGGGGAATGGTCGACTGAAGTTTCCACCCATCATCACTATACGATTTCAACACCTGGATGATGCTAGTCTCATTTGATTTTATATTCTTCAAATTTATGCCCGTCAAACTAAACAGATTCTCCATATCTCTTTCCTCCTGCGAGCCGTCCTCTTTTGTGATGATCATTTTTGAACGACCAAACCCGCCGGCTACTACCGATTCAATTGTGGTGATCTGCATGAACTTCATTTTTTCCTGGGCCAGTGCGCTTGCGAGGCTAACAATACAAAATGCGCTGAGAAAAAGGGCTTTTTTCATGATGAGTTGTTTCTGTGAAACTAATTAAAACTTTTTCGCGAGGACCACGGTGTTTTTATATTTTCTAGTCTTACCCTGCAAATTGAAAATCTCGGTGGTAATAATGTAGATACCAGTTGTTAGTGGTTGCTGCTTCTCGCCAAGTCCATCCCATACAAGGTGACCACTTTGAGAAAGTGTAGTATTGTTATACAGTCGTCTCACATACCTGCCATTCATATCGAAGATGGTAATGTTCGCCACTTCATTTGGTTGATTCATGTTGTAATAGATAAAACAAATATCGTTATAGCCATCATTGTCGGGAGAAAAAACAGGCGGATCAATTGTGATGATTGCATTTCTGGTTATGTTCAACCGGAATTGCGAATTCCGCTGCGTTGGCGTTGCATAACCAACACTTGCTGCAGCAGAAGTCCAGTTGTCTTTTGAATTTGTTGCACCTCCAGGATCAATTCTCTCTAATGAGACACCCTCCTTATTGTTGATTAAAGGAAAATGCATTTGTTCATCATAATGAAACTCGTCAATTATATTCCCAACTGCGTTTAGTAACACTACTGTGCCTTCGTTATCCGGATATGAAGGGAAGTTTGGTACCTCGAACAACCAATCGGATCTTTTAATAAAGTATTGCTGCTGCAAGCGCACAATTTCTTCGCTTAAAGTTGGATAATCGCCCGGAAAAATCAGGAATGGAAGGTCGCTCATCTTTCTCACCGATGAAATTGTACCCATGCTCGTTCGATTACCAATAAATATGCGTGATGCGTCAAATACTTTATTACTGCGGTTATACAATTCCACAAAATCAATTCCATCGGATTTCGGATTGAAAAGAATTTCATTGATCACGAGATCCATGGTATCCGCTTCACTTGTAATGCCAAACTCGGCGTTATTAAATGCATTGATAGCATTGCCGCTGCAATCCGTTATTCCGGAAATTTCCAACTTGTATATTTTGTCTCGCACCAAAGGCGTGGCCAGCTTGAGTTTCAATTGATCGAAAGTTGGCGGAATAGGAACGATCGCTTGAACACCACTGGGCATATCAGTTATTCGATAATGTGATGGTATGACACTGCTACTACTGTCAACCGGTTCATCAAATACAGCCACCACGGTTAGGCTGTCAATCACAAAACATCTCGATAAAGCAGGTGGCTGCTGGTCTACATTAATGCCATCAACAGAATTTTTCATTCCTGGCGTGCCACCTCGCGGATCTACACTAGCCTTCCAGTTCATTGCGCCTGCACATGGATTATGTGTATCTATCATTTCCAACGTCCACCCGCCGTCACTTTTCGCGGCGTTATTGAACCAGCGGATGGAATATTCTACAGCATGGATAACATTTCCTTCTGCCGATAAAAGTGTAATCAACTCGCGATCATTATTAATAGAAGGAAAGTTGCTTACTCCCATAGCCGGACCAATTACACTAAATATAGAAGCAGCCGAAGAAGGGCAAATGATAACAAAGCTGTCGGGCTTTAACTGATAGTTCACCCCAATCGTTGCCATACTGGATCCGTCCGTAATCTTCCAGTGTAGGAGGTCATACGTGTTGGTGGAAATGTTTTTAAGTTCAATGAATTCGCTGTTTGGCAAGCCTACGACTGGAAGCGGATCTGCCATGATTTCATCAATTACAACATCGTATCTGGAAGGTATTTGCGATATAGAACGAATGGCTACCAGGTTGATACAAGCGAGGAATATCCCTACTACACTCATCTCTCTCCTCATTTCACAATATTTTTTTTGGTTTAGTAGATTTGTACGAGTATTTTTGAAGCGATGATGATTAAGAAACATACAAAACGCAACAAACATTCCGACAGGGAAGGTTGATCGTTTTGTTTGTACCAAAATAATTAAAAGCCTTCCCGAAATGGAGGGCTTTTTTCTTATTTATAACGGGAAAAAACAGGCGCTTTTGGCGCAAGGCACAAGAGCCAAGGTAATAGGCACATGAAAGGCCTAAGGTTCAAGTGCCACAAGCCAATGAAGTACAAGGATGGAAAAAGTAGACAGAAGTCAGTAGTCAGAATTCAGAAGAAAGAAAATTTTGGAATCAGGGAACGACTAACAAGCAACGAAAGTAGCGACCAGAAACCAGCAACCAGTAACTAAATAATATCAAATCTCAAACAATGAAAGTAGCAGTAGTAGGAGCCACAGGTCTGGTAGGCTCAAAAATGTTGCAGATCCTCGAAGAAAGGAATTTTCCAGTAAGTGAATTGATCCTTGTTGCCTCTGAGAAATCAGTGGGCAAGGACGTTTCATTTAAGGGTAAATCGTATAAGGTAGTGAGTATGACGGACGCCATTGCAGCAAAACCAGATGTAGCCCTGTTTTCTGCTGGTGGTAGCACTTCACTGGAATGGGCACCAAGATTTGCAGAGGCAGGAATCACTGTCATTGATAATTCCTCGGCATGGAGAATGGATCCTTCAAAGAAACTGGTAGTGCCAGAAATTAACGCCGACGAATTGACAAAAAACGATAAGATCATCGCTAATCCAAATTGCTCTACCATTCAAATGGTAGTAGCATTAAATCCACTTCACAAAAAATACAAGGTGAAAAGAATTGTTGTGAGCACGTACCAAAGCGTAACTGGCACTGGCAAAAAAGCCGTTGATCAAATGAGGGGTGAAAGAGAAAAAGATGTGAAAGGTGCTCAGGCGGAATATCCAATGGCGTATAAATACCAGATTGACCTTAACGCCATTCCTCAAATTGATGTGTTCCTTGACAACGGATATACAAAAGAAGAAATGAAAATGGTGAATGAAACGAAAAAGATTATGCGCGATGAGTCCATTCGCGTAACGAGTACTACCGTGCGCATCCCGGTAATGGGCGGACACAGTGAAGCGGTGAACGTAGAATTTGAAAAAGATTTTGACCTCGCGGAAGTAAAAAGGATTTTGAGCGAATCTCCCGGCGTTGTTGTGGTGGACGATCCTTCAAGTCAACAATACCCCATGCCTATGAACGCGCACGAAAGAGATGAAGTGTTTGTAGGAAGAATAAGAAGAGACGAAACGCAACCAAACACTTTAAACCTTTGGGTGGTGAGTGATAACCTGAGAAAAGGCGCGGCTACTAATGCAGTTCAAATAGCCGAATACTTAGATGCGAAAGGTTTACTGAGAAGAGAACAAGTTTCTGCAAAAGTTGAAGCATAGTCGTCGGACCGTCTCGGGTCCGACGATGAGTCCCGGGTCCGACGATGAATTCCGAAATACAAAATATTCAAAAAAGATGGCGCTTCTTTGCGAAACGTGAAAGCGCGCTGGCGCAACATATTCATGCCATTGATTCCCTGTTACGCAGGGAATTTTTTTTATGCATAGCACCTAAAAAATGAGAATCTAAAGCAAGTGTATCTTTACGTCGTATTATGAAACAAGAAGAAGATCACGGGGACGATCAAACCTCATACGGAGCCCCGGTAATGATCAAGATAAATTCCTCATTACAACATTTACGGACCGACTTAATGCAACACTGGTTTGTAATTACTTACATGCGCCAGATCACTGACGTGTGCGATCCCCCCATGAATTGATTATACGCAATTATTGTCGCCGCATTGGTGGCAGGATGAGATTATTTTTCATATCTCAACCTAATTACTCATTTTTATTTTCCCAAACCTTTAAAGCAAGTATATGGACATTCAATCTTTATTCCTCCAGTATTGGTGGGTATTAACCATTATCCTAGCACTGTTGTTGTATAAATTATTCTTCCGCATTTTCGGAATTATCATTATACCTGAAAACCGAATTGGTCTTGTTACAAAAAAATTCGTGCTTGTTGGAAAGTATCGTGAACTGCCCGAGGGTAGGATCATCGCGGTAAACGGAGAAGCGGGTTACCAGGCAAAAACACTTGCCCCTGGAATCTATTTCTGGTACTGGATCTGGCAGTATAATATCACCATGCAACCATTTACGATTATACCTGAGGGTAAGATCGGACTCGTGGTGGCCAAAGATGGTAGTGAATTGGAAACCGGGAGAATCCTTGCACGAAAAGTGGATTGTGATTCCTACCAGGATGCGGAGGGTTTTATCCGCAATGGTGGTAGAAAGGGTCGACAAACCGCATACATTACTGCAGGTCTGTACCGTATCAACACATTTTTGTTTGATGTGTTGATTACTGATCTATTGAAAATCGAAGACAACATGGTGGGAATTGTTACCACTCTTGACGGTTCTCCGTTGGATGAGGGCGCCATCGCGGGCAAGTATGTGCAGGGGCATAATAACTTCCAGGATACTGATAGTTTCCTTCTCAATGGCGGTAATAAAGGACTTCAACCGCAGGTGATATTGCAAGGATCGTACTACCTGAATCCATGGTTTGCAAAAGTGGAGCAAACCAAGATGACTGAAATTCCCATCGGATATGTGGGCGTGGTGATTTCTTATATTGGTGAAGAGGGGAAGGACTTGAGTGGAGTTGAATTCCGCCACGGTAACATCGTGAGCAAAAACCAAAAAGGTGTTTGGGCTGAACCGCTTGGCCCAGGCAAGTATCCGATCAATAATTATATCATGCGCGTGGAATTTGTGCCCACTACTAACCTTGTGTTGAACTGGGCTTCTGCGCGGACGGAAGCGCACCAGCTCGACAAACATTTGTCGACAATTACTGTCAGATCGAAAGATGGTTTCCCATTCAATCTCGACGTGTCGCAGATCATTCATATACCAACAACAGAGGCGCCGAAAGTAATAGCACGATTTGGTAATATGAGCAATCTTGTGGGACAAGTGTTGGAACCTACTATTGGTAACTATTTCAGAAACTCTGCACAAGATGCGGATGTGATCGATTTCCTAAAAGGGAGAAAGGAGCGGCAGCAATCTGCGCGTACTCATATCAGCAACGTATTGGAACAATACAACGTGCATGGAGTAGATACCTTGATTGGTGACATCGTTCCTCCAGAAAGTTTGATGAAGACTTTGACGGAAAGAAAACTGGCGGAAGAACAGAAGGTCACTTATGAAACGCAGAAGAAGGCGCAGGAGACCAGGCAAAGTCTGGAAAAAGAAACCGCTATCGCCGAAATTCAAAAGGATATTGTGAAGGCGGATCAGGGTGTATTGATTGCGCAACGCATCGCCGATGCTTCTGTAAAAAAAGCTGAAGGTGAAGCCTCCAGTGTAAAAATCCAGGCCGGTGCCGATGCGGAAAAAATAAAATTGACAGCCGGTGCGGAGGCGGAAAGGACAAAAATGCTGGCCAATGCAGAGTCTCAAAAAGTAAAGGCCTTAGCAGATGCTGAGGCTGAGAGAATTTCACTCACGGGTAACGCCGAAGCCGAAAAGATCCTGGCAATTGGTAAATCAAACGCGGAAAGTTATCGCCTTGCGGTAGAAAGTATGGGCGGCCAAAATTTCACGCAATTGAAAGTGATGGAATCAATTGGTAAGGACAGAGTGAAAATAATTCCTGACGTGTTAATCGCTGGCGGCAGTGATGGTGCTAACGGACCGATCAGTGGACTGCTTGGATTAAAATTGATGGAACAATTATCGAATAAAACCACAAGACCGGATAAGGATCACGAAACCAAGTAAAATATAAAGGCTTTTGCTCGATAGTCTATTAGATTCAAGATCTCGATTTATTCGAGATCTTTTTTTTGTTCACGCTGCCGAAACAACCAACAGGCAATTCCTCGACTTCGCTCGGGAGCAACAGGCAACTCACAAACAGACACTTTATTTGATTCGTAAGATCATATAATGCATGAATAGTGTGCTGAAGTACTTTCCCTGCAAGAACCACCTGATGGTAGTTACTCCGTTAAAGTTCTGCGGGTCTGTTTCTTATTGTATTCCAAAGACAATATTTCAATGGCTAACAAAATTAAGCTTGTCTCTTACAATGAGTTGCCTATTGTCTATTGCCAATTGCCTGTTGCATATTCCGGAGCGTAATCAATTGCTCTATTCACTTAATGCTCTGTTCAAAAACTTAATGAATGGCTGCATCGTGACGAACGCATCCACAGTAGTCTTCAGTAAATTTTTCGCGGTGACTTCTTTGTCGGTGAGATCATGAATAACGAGCCAACTCTTAAATTTTAAAAACTCTGAAGCCGGGTTATCTTTTTCAAATCCTTGTGGCACGCGACTCAATTTTATATCGTCTCCCTCATATAATTCCTCAAACCATGATTTGAATTTCCTGGATGAAATGATACCATCAAATTCGTGGAAGCAATAATCAATTTCTTGCCGCACTTTTTTTAATTTTTCAGGTTCGGGCATCCAAAGGCCTCCGGCCAAAAAACTTTTTCCTGGCTCCAGTTGGAAATAGTAACCAGCAAATCCCGACTTGCGGCCGCCCTTATCCATGCTTGCTCCGAAATTTGTTTTGTAGGGTGACTTGTCTTTCGAGAACCTGATATCACGATTGATACGGAATATGCACTTTTTTGCTTCCAGCTCTTTCAGGTCTGCATCGTTTTTACTATGTTGATCAATTAATGATTGAATGAATTCTTCAAAGTCTGCTCTCGCTGCTTCATACGTCTTTCGATTCTTATCGAACCATTCTTTCTTATTATTCTTCTTTAACGACTTCAGGAAATTAATCGTTGCCTGCTGTATCATTACTATTGTTTTGTAAGTATAATTGCATTGCCTTTCTGCCATTTTTTATTAACTCTTGTACTTCGGTTTTCGAAAGCTTTCTCAGTTTCGGTCCAATGGCCGCATCGCTGATGGACACCGTGCGCTCCCAATCATTTTCAGTCAATGATTGCCTGTTTAGATTTTCAATAACCATGTTGTAAAAAGCACCGAGGTAAGTTTTGAAATTATTGATGTCTATCTCCGCAAGTTCACGATTGGTACTGTCGTTTTTTATCTGTGCGTCTTTGTCAATTCTAAAAGCAACTGTCCTTTGATTAAAAGCGAACGAATTCTTTTCTGAGGGCGAGATGTATCGGCTACTGTCGAAGATTCGGATAGGAAAATTGCCGGTGAATCCACCATCCACCATTACGTCAAGGTTTTCTTTATCCTTAGGGTGATTAATTATTTTCCCTTCGGGCGTGATAAACACCGCTTCGAAATAAACAGGTATGCTCATTGAAATTCTCACAGCATCACGCACGCGCATAAAGGGATAAGTTTCATAGGAAAAAACGATAAGCCTCTGCTTATTCAGGCAAGTGCCTGTAATGAAAAGGTCCATGAATCCGCGACGATGAAGCTCGCTGAAAGTAATATTTGCATTACCGGTTTTTTGTTCGATCAATTTTCCCAACCACGAATCAAACTGTTTGCTTCTGTACCATCCAAAATATTTATTCGTTCGATTGACGCCGCCGGCAAAAAAATATTTCCCGTCATTGAAGTCTTTGAAATTGGTATTTGATATGATATCTGCTAATTCGTGCGACGTGTAACCTACACTTACCGCCATGGCCATGATTGCTCCGGCCGAAGTTCCCGCCACCCTTTTAATTCCTTTGTTTAATCCGCGTTGCTCTATCTCGCTCAAGGCGCCGCAATAAGCGATGCCTCTTATTCCAGCGCCTTCGAATACTAAATTCTCGATGGAGGATCTTGATTGCCCTGATGTGATGGAATAAAGGATTACAAAAAATCCAAAAAAGGAGGTATACCTGAACATAGAATTTACTGTTACATTCAAGTTATGACTCCTAATCCCAATTTGTAACGGAGTGGAAAAATTTAACGAGTATCAAAAACTTCCAACGCTTTGACGTTGCTCATTAGAGACTTTGAATTGATCAATCGCTTGCCATTATAAAAAGCATTTGCCTATTGCCTGTTGTTCCTACACTCGACCCCAATTCTCCCCGCTCTTAATTCTATACATCGTCATTTCACTCACTCCATATTTCTCTGCGAGCTGTTTGATAGTGATGTTGCGATTTCTGTTGTTGAGCACTTTTTTAATTCCTTTTACCTGGTCGGCATTCAGTTTGAGACCCGTCTTGCGATTGGCCTGTACTTTTTTATAAGCGATCTTGGCTGGACTATTTTGTTGGTGCTCGATCATTTCTTCTAGTGTGGCCCATTTCAGGTTCTTCACTGAATTGTCGAGCTTGTTATGATTGAGGTGGATCACATATTTGTATTTGGCAGTTCCCTTCTTTAGGAATAGCCTTGCGATCTCACGATGGATATAAAGTGTTCCGTTGTTGCCAGGCCGATGCAGGTTTAGTGTTTTGTAACCAGTGGTGAGTGAACCTTCCAAGAGTTTACCATCCTTGATTACATCTTCTCCATAACTGGCAATGCGTCCTAATGAGGAAAGAGAATACTTTTTACGCAAATGTTTCCAACCTGGAAATTGCAGGGGTTTCCATTCTTCACCGGGTATCTTTTTGATCATAGCCTTTTTTCTTTAAGGTTTTAATTAAAGAACGGCTGTATAAGGGGTTAAAGTCATGTTCGCGTTAACTGTAGAAATTCTTCTTCAGTCAATATCTTAATACTGGATATTTTTTTTGCTTTCTCGAGCTTGCTTCCCGCGTCTTCACCAACTACCAGATAGTTAAGTTTACTACTTACGCCACTTACGATTGTGCCACCCTGTTGTTCCACGATTTCTTCTGCCTCACTTCTTTTCAACTTGCCCAATGTTCCTGTGAATAAAAACGTATGCCCAACAAGGTTACCACCAGAGGTCGATCTGGTTTTGCTGCTCTTTAGATTCACTCCGGTTCTTTCGAGTTCATCGAGCATGCTGAGATTATCCTTATTGCGGAAGAATTGATGAATGCTTCCTGCTACTTTTGGGCCTATGTCTTCCAGGTTTTGAAGATCTTCCAGCGATTGGCTTTGTAGATCGGGCAAATAATGTACCGAATTGGCAAGCACTTTTGCAGTCGTTTCTCCAACGTATCGAATTCCTAACGCGAAGATTAAACGATGCAGTGGTTGTTTCTTCGAATTTGAAATCGCTGTTTCAAGATTGGAGAGACTTTTTTCTCCAAAGCCTTCCAGCTTGCGGATCTCGTCGAATGGCAAAGAATATATTCCCGGAATATCTTTTAAAAATCCCAACTCATAAAACTTTCTGATATTGGCTTCACCCAAACCGCGTATATCCATGGCATCTTTACTCGTAAAATGTATAATGCGCTCCACAACTTGTGCCTCACAGTTAATATTCACGCACCGCCAAACCGCTTCGTCCGGCGTCTTCACTAGTTTGTCGCCGCATACCGGACAGTTAGTAGGAAATACAATTTTCTTTTCCTTACCACTGCGGTTTTCGGGTATGGATCGAACGATATAGGGAATCACGTCACCTGCTCTTTCCACTAAAACGGTGTCGCCTATCCTCAGATCTTTTTCCTGGATCACTTCTTCATTAAATAGAGAAATAGAACCAACCACTACTCCGCCAATTGGGGTGGGATCGATCTTGGCAACCGGTGTGATGGATCCGGTGCGTCCAACCTGGAATTCAACGCTCCTTAATATGCTTGTTGCCTGTCGTGCTTTAAACTTAAATGCGATGGCCCAACGCGGATGATGCGTGGTCATGCCCATCTTTTCCTGCAGTTCAAGATCATCTACCTTGATTACCATCCCATCAATTTCGAAGGGAAGCTCATCTCTTTTCTGTTCAAAGTTGGTACACCACTTTATCACCGCATCAATTCCCTGCACAACTTTTTTCTGTTCCTGTGGCGAAGGAAAACCTACCTCTGCCAATAATTGCAACGAACCCGAATGACTATCTAATAGTTTCGTCACCGGTTTTTTCCCGAGCGGATGTACATAGCTCACGTGATATAAGAAAGCTTCAAGACTTCTTTTTGCAACTTCCTTCGGATCCTTTATGCGCAGTGAGCCGGCGGCAGCATTTCTTGGATTCGCCAACGGTGGAAGACTTTGCTCCGCGAGTTGATCATTATATTTCTTGAAACTTTTTTTGCTCATCATCACTTCTCCCCTGATCTCAATTTGTTCTATTCCATAATCCGAAAACGGAGCGTGCAAAGGAATGGAACGAATTTGACGAAGGTTGGTTGTTACTTCATCTCCTTCTATTCCATCACCACGCGTGGCTCCTCTTACCAACACGTCGTTTTCGTATATAAGGGAAATGCTCGCACCATCAAATTTTGGTTCGATGCAGTATTGAAGTTTGTCCAACCCCGTTAGTTCCCTGGCCTTTCGGTCCCAGTCAATGAGATCTTCTGCGTCATAAGAATTCTCAAGACTCAACATAGGCACAAGATGCTGGACTGTTGGAAAATCTTTAGTCAAAGAAGTAGCGACGCGTTGGGTGGGTGAGTCCGGTGTAATCAGACCGGGATGCTCTTTTTCTAAGTGCTCAAGTGCCTTATATAACTGGTCATATTCGAAATCAGAAATCAAAGGATCACTAAGTACATAATAACGGTACTCATGAAAGCGAAGTACCCTTCTTAATTCAAGCAAATCGCGTTCTTTAATACCATTCAATCGTGACAGAAGATTGCTGGTTGCCTTGATTAAATCTTTCGTACCTGCTTCGGAATACGTGGCCATGCTTTAATAAGTTTTATTCAGAAGTTGCTTATGGGGTTGTAAAGATAATGATACTGGATGCTGGATGCCAGATGCACGATACAAGATGCAGGTTGCCGAATGTGGTTTGTCGTTTACATTCAACCTACTCACTTCTTTCTCCTGATTCCCGACTCCTGACTTCTGACTTATTGATTCGTCCGTTGTATCTTGTCTATTGTGTCTTTCAGGGAGTACTTGCATGTTGAAATCTTCTTTATATATTTGAAAGCTTCATTAATAATCGAACTAATTGCTTCCCCATGTTGAATGAGAGTAATCCGCGGGCGGTCAAAAAATTCCAGCAGGACCGGGAATATTTCCAGATCGGCGTATCTATTGATTGTGTCATTCTCGGATATGAGAAGGGCAAGCTCAAAGTATTACTTATTGAATGCAGGTTGAAGGAGTATGAAGGCTTGTGGTCATTGCTTGGCGATATTCTTCAACCAGAAGAAGATATTGATGAAGCGTCTTACAGGATATTGCGCGACAGGACTGGCCTCGATGATGTTTTCCTGGAACAAGTTCAAACGTTTGGTTCAGTAAAGAGACATCCGGGTGGAAGGGTAATTACTGTGGGCTATTACTCTCTTATCAATATCCGTGATCACCAGCTTCAATTATCCGATAATTTCCTGCATTGGCATATGGTGAATGAGGTTAAGGAGATGGCATTTGATCATAAGAAGATTCTCGACACTACGTTAGGCAAATTGCGCACGCGCATTATGGAAGAACCAATCATCTTTAATTTACTTCCTAAGAAATTCTCTCTTCGTGAATTGCAATCGGTATATGAAGCGATTCTCGGTTCTAAACTGGATCGCCGCAATTTCAGGAAGAAAATATTTCTTACTGATTGGCTTATTGACCTCGAAGAATTCGAAACGGATGTCACGCACCGACCGGGCAAATTGTACGCTTTCAATTTCCAAAAGTTTCTTCAGAAGTAGCAGCATTTTATCGGCTATTTCTGTCTTTACGTTTTCAACGATTGTCTATAATTCAATACCAGCTAACCAACGAACGGCCATTCCTGCTGCATTAATTTTTTTGAGATTTTTAGAAATGTTTTATATTGTGTACTAGTTACACATTAGTTCCAACGCAAAACAAACTGCATATGTCCATTAATCGATTGCTTGTAATGAGAAGCATGCTATGCTCATTACTTTTCTTTCTCCTCTCTTTTTCCTCGTGGTCACAAGGACGGGTCATTACTGGTAGAGTAGCCGATAGTAAAGACGGTACTCCTATTGCCGGTGCAACGGTTACCGTAAAAGGTACTTCAACCGCTACTACTACTGGTTCCGATGGAAATTTTAGTCTTTCAGTTCCGGAAAACGTAAACACCCTTGTGATAAGTTCCGTAGGATTTGGAACCAAGGAAGTTTCCATTACCGGTTCAAACCTGCAGGTGAATCTCACCAATTCCAATGCGGTGTTGAATGAAGTGGTAGTGATTGGATATGGTACTTCGCGGAAGAAAGATCTGACCGGTGCCGTGGTGCAAGTAGGGCAAAAAGATTTTGTAAAGGGTCCAATCACAAATCCGGAACAACTAATTGCTGGAAAGGTTCCAGGTGTACAGGTCTCTCAAAACAGTGGCTTGCCTGGTGCGGGAAGTCGTATACGCATCAGAGGAGGTACCTCACTGAATGCAAGTAACGATCCTTTGATCGTCATTGATGGTGTGCCCCTCGATAACGGAAGTATTTCCGGCGCTCCCAATCCACTCAGCTTAATCAATCCTAACGATATTGAAAGCTTCAATATTTTGAAAGACGCATCTGCTGCTGCGATCTACGGTTCCCGGGCCGCCAATGGAGTCATTCTCATTACTACAAAGAAAGGTTCAACCGGAAGATTGAAAATTAATTTTAGTACGCTCAACTCTATTTCCGTTCCTCTTGATAAAGTAGACGTGCTTTCACCTGACGAATTCCGTGCGGTCGTGAACCAGAAAGGATCGGCTACGGAGAAAGCCATGTTAGGAAATCAAACTACCAATTGGCAGGATCAAATCTTTAGGAACGCATTTTCGACAGATAACAATATCGCCATGAGTGGTGGCCTTGCGAAAATTCCATATCGACTCTCACTTGGGTATTTGAACCAGGATGGAATATTGAAGCGAAGTAATTTGAAGCGCACCTCAGTTGCATTGAATCTATCGCCTAAATTCCTGGAAAATCACCTCGGCGTAAATGTGAATGCGAAATATTCAAATTCAAAGAACTTTTTCGCGAATACTGATGCAATAGGAGCTGCGGTTTACTTCGACCCAACTCAACCGATTTATTCCGGCAAGACGGATTACGGCGGTTATTGGGAATGGTTGACAAATGGCACTACTTTGAACGGGACCGCAACAAGAAATCCCGTAGGCTTATTAAATCAAAAAGACAATAACAGTAATGTCAACCGCTTTATCGGAAACGTGCAACTGGATTACAAATTCCATTTCCTTCCTGAGCTAAGAGCGAACCTCAATGTTGGTTTGGATAAGAGTCATGGTGAAGGAAAAACATTTGTGCCAGCTACGGCTGCTGCGGATTACACCCGCGGTGGAAGAATAAATGAATATGAGCAGAACAAGACGAACAAGTTACTTGAATTCTATCTCAATTATGTAAAACAAATTGACGCCATCCACAGTAGAATAGACGTAACTGGCGGTTATTCCTACCAGGATTGGATTACAAAATCACCAGCTTTCCCTGACCTGCGCGCAGACGGTTCAGTGTATAAAGCTGCGGGCACTCCATTCCAAACACAAAATACGCTTGTGTCATTTTTTGGAAGGGCTAACTATTCGCTGTTGGACAGATACCTGGTTACTTTCACCATGCGCCGTGATGGTTCTTCCCGTTTTAGTGAAGAAAATCGTTGGGGAAATTTCCCTTCTATCAATGGTGCGTGGATTGTATCGAACGAAAAATTTCTGCATAACAGCAACGTAATATCGCAATTCAAAATTCGTGGCGGTTGGGGAGTTACCGGACAGCAGGATGTAAATAATGACTATGCCTATCAAGCTAACTACTTTTATGGTGATAGTGCGGCACAATATCAGTTCGGAAGCGGATATATTCCAGTTGCAAGGCCACAAGGATATGATGAACATCTGAAATGGGAAGAAACGGAATCCTGGAATATCGGATTAGACTTAGGTTTTGGGAATAACAAATACAACTTCACAGTAGATTATTACCAAAAAGAAACCAGCGATCTACTCGCAGTGGTGCCGCCTCCTGCTGGAACCAACTTTACCAATACGCTTCTCACCAATATTGGATCTATCAGTAACAAGGGATTTGAATTTGGCTTGAATGTGAATCCAGTCAGCAATAAGGACTTCAATCTTGATCTGGGATACAACTTAACTTGGATTATCCAAAACGAAATCACTCGCTTGCAGTTGGTGAATGATCCAAATTACCTGGGAGCAGAAACAGGATCCATAGGCATTAATGGTAATGTGCAAATTCATAGTGTTGGTTACAGGCCATCATCATTTTTCCTTTACAGGCAGGTATATGACGCAAAAGGGAAACCGGTCGAAGCTCTCTATGAGGATCAGAATAAAGACGGGATAATTAATGAGAAGGATAAATACAGGGTCAAAAATCCTGAACCCACCGTTTATATGGGATTCTCCGCTAGTGCTACTTATAAAAAGTTTGGAGCTGGATTCTCCATGCGGTCACATATTGGAAATTATATGTACAACAACGTGAAGGCGGGTTCAGCCATCTGGCAGAATATTTCAACGGGTAACAATTTTCTAAACAACGCCCAACGGGATATCCTCGTATCTGGATTCAACGCCAGACAAACGTGGAGTGACTATTATCTACAAAATGCATCCTTCGTAAGAATGGACAATCTTTATGTCAACTACCATTTTGGAAAAGTCTATCGAGACAAGGTAGACATGAAACTTAGCTTCAACGTCCAGAATGTTTTCGTGATAACAAAATATGATGGTTTAGATCCCGAAGTCAATGGAGGTATCGATGGAACTATTTATCCACGCCCAAGAATGTTTGCACTTGGAGTAAACCTTGACTTCTAATTCTTTGATCTTTTAAAAACCAGTATATGAATTTTAGGAAAATAATTTTATTTGTTTCTCTTGTTGGTTTCTTCGTTTCCTGCACGAAAGACCTTAACCGCACTCCGGAACAGGGTTTGACTTCAGATCTTTTATACAAGGACCTCGCGGGTTATAAGAGTTCGCTCGCAAAAATTTATGGAGGCCTTGCACTTACCGGGAACACCGGCCCTGATGGAAGTGGTGACCTGGGTGGTATTGACGAAGGTTTTTCTTCTTACTTGCGTCAATGGTGGAACCTCCAGGAGTTGTCGACCGACGAAGCGGTAATTGGATGGAACGATCAAACCATTAAGGATTTTCATTCCATGTCATGGACATCTGCTGATGTGTTCAATCGCGCATTGTACAGCAGAATTTTTTACCAAATAACATTGGCAAATGCATTTATCAGGGAAGCTGCAGAGGATAAGGTTTCGAGCCGTGGTATAACCGGTGCAGATGCTGAGAAGATAAAAGGCTTTAAAGCCGAAGCGCAATTCCTCAGAGCGCTGAGTTACTATCACGCCTTGGATCTCTATGGTAATCCAACTTTCGTTACAGAGAAAGATGGAATTGGAGCCTATTTGCCTGATCAAACCACCAGTAGTAATCTCTTCAATTATATAGAATCTGAATTGAAGACGTTGGAGACTGAACTTCCCGATCCACGGCAAAACGAATACGCGAGAGCAGATAAGGCAGCAGTTTGGATGTTGCTTGCCAATCTTTATTTAAACGCCAAGCAATATACCGGTGCTACCAAGTATACAGAGGCTATCACTTATGCAACAAAAGTGATCAACGCCGGATATACATTAGAGCCGAAGTATGCTAATCTTTTTTTGGCCGACAATGACAAATCGAAAGAAATTATTTTTCCTGTTGCATTTGATGGCAACAAAACGAGAACATGGGGTGGAACTACCTATCTCGTTCATGCGCCGCTCGGAGGAGACATGAACGCAACTGAATTTGGCGTGGTTGATAAGTGGGGTGGAGTAAGAACAACGAAAGCGTTTGTAAATAAATTTTCCGACATAACAGGAAACACCGATAAGAGGGCCATGTTCCAGACGGCCGGACAAAATATTGAAATTAATGACATTGGCGAATTCAGAGATGGTTATAGTATGAAGAAATGGAAAAACGTTACCTCTGCGGGCGTAAATGGCGTAAATGCAACCTTTGTAGATACCGATTTCCCTATGTTCAGATTGGCTGAAGCTTATTTGATTTATGCGGAAGCAGTGTTACGAGGCGGTACCGGAGGAAATGCGACAACCGCTCTTACATACTTCAATAATGTTCGTACACGTGCTTATAATGGTAGCACATCCGGCAATTTAACGGCAATCACTTTAGATGATATTCTCGACGAAAGAGCAAGGGAATTTTATTGGGAAGGAAAAAGAAGGACCGATTTAATTCGTTTCGACAAATTTACTACAGGTGCTTACTTGTGGCCCTGGAAAGGTGGAGTTGCTGCTGGCAGATCTGTTGAATCATTCCGCAATCTTTATCCGATTCCCGCGCCAGAACTCAACGCTAATCCGAAACTCAAACAAAATCCTGGATATTGATCCCTAAACATCAGAACATGTATACTATTCAAATAAATCGCAACAAAATGAAAAAGCTTATACATCATTCGCTTTATATAGTTGCAGCAATTCTTACTCTTGCATCTTGTAAGAAAGATATTCCAATGGTAACGTTGGATACTTCAGATCCAACTGTAGCAAAATTGTCGGCAACAGAATCAAAGATCGCCTTGATAGAAGCGCGGGAAAATAACACTGCAATTATTTTCAACTGGACCAGGCCTTCGTATAATTTCAATGGCTCCTTTAAGAATACGCTGCAGTTTGCAAAGGCGGGAACTAATTTTGCGAATCCGATTAATGAAAGCGCAGGAACGGACATCACCAAGTCGTACACAGAAAAGGCTTTTAACTCGCTCATATTAGCACTCGGCTTGCCGGCAGATGCTGAGGGCAATGTGGAAGTAAGATTAAAAAGTGTTTTGAACGATAGTGTTGCACCTCTTTATTCAAACACTTACAACCTGGCAGTTACCCCATATAACATCGAGCAGTTCTTGTATGTTCCAGGGGATTACCAGGGATGGGATCCTGCTTCGGCACAGATCATTCGTTCTCCGAACAAAAACAAACAATACGAAGGATACATATATATCGCCGGCGGCTCCGGAGAATTTAAATTCACCGATGCACCTAACTGGAATAAAGGAATATTTGGTGACGCAGGCAGCGGAAATTCCGGAAACGTTACCTCTCCCGGAAATAATTTTAAAGTAGGTCCTCCCGGGTTTTTTAAGATCAATGCTAACCTGAATACTAACACCTGGACACAAACGAAAACAACGTGGGGACTTATTGGTGATGCAATTCCTACCACTGGCTGGAATTCTGATCGGGATATGACCTATGATGCTGCCAGCAAAACATATAAGATCACTATCGATCTCGTTGCAGGCGCAATAAAATTCAGGGCAAATGATGACTGGCCAATAAACTTTGGTGATGATGGCGCCAACGGTTCGCTGGAATACAATGGGGCCAACATTGCAATAGGAAGCGCAGGTAATTATACAATTACAATGGATCTGAAAGGGGGCGGTGGCAAATACACCTACAACATCCAGAAAAATTGACTTCGATCTAAATGCTTTGACTGCCTCATGCCAATTTCATGAGGCAGTTTTTTCTAATCATTTTTTTCTTCTTTATTCTTGGTTCCAACTTCTGATTTCTGACTCCTGACTACTGACTCCTGACTTCTGAAAAATTATGCGTAAATACCTACTATCACTCCTTATCCTGGCAACTTCTCATGTGCTGCATGCGCAACTACTGACTACCACTCCGAACTTCCCTAAGGACAACGGCTCGATTTCAATTGTGGTAGATTGTTCAAAAGGAAATAAGGGACTGTTCAATTATGCAAATACTTCTGATGTATATGTACACATCGGTGTCATCACAAATCAAAGTACAAATAGCGCTGATTGGAAGTATTCGAAATTTACCTGGGGCTCCACAACTGCTGCGGCAAAAGCAACATCACTCGGGGGAAACAAATATCAATATGATATAGCTAATATTCGCACGTTTTTCGGAGTACCCGCAGGAGAAACAATTCTAAGAATCGCGATCTTGTTTCGTAATGGAGATGGTTCACTTGCTCAACGTAATGCGGATGGAGGTGATATGTATATTAAAATATATGACAACAGCACGGCTTCGAAATTTATTGCTCCTCCATTGCAACCAAAATATGATCCAATACCAGAACCCATCAACCTGAATATTCCAGCATCGCTGCCGGTAACATATGGGTCAAATCAAATTGGTACGCTGAAATTATTCTTGAATGGTGCAAATGCGGCAACTGTTACCGGAGATACAATAGTCCAATCCAATTTGTCCATTACCACTTCAGGCAATCAGCAAGTTGTTGGACAGTTCACCAATGGCTCTTCTACACTTTCAGATACCATCAACATTTTCGTTCCACCTGGGGTAAATGTTGCGCCGCTACCGACAGGAGTAAGAGAAGGAATTAATTATTTGCCTGGTGATACCTCGGTAATTCTTGTATTGTTTGCGCCGAATAAAAGCAGGGTAAGTGTGCTCGGTGATTTTAATAATTGGACTGAGCAGTCGAACACGCAAATGAATAAAGCAACCGACGGCACTCACTTTTGGGTGCAGATTAATGGACTTACGCCAGGACAGGAATACGCTTATCAATTTGTAATCGACAACAATTTCCGTGTGGCAGATTATTATGCCGAAAAAATTCTTGATCCTAACAATGATCCTTCTATAACTGCCGCTACTTATCCCAATCTCAAACCATATCCAACTGGAAAGACCACCGGAATAGTAAGCGTACTGCAAACAAAGTCACCGAAATATAATTGGAGGAATAACGGATTTACGAGACCTGATAAAAGGAATTTGTTGGTATATGAATTATTGGTGAGGGATTTTGTTGCGGCGCACGATTACAAAACTATTCGTGATACGCTAAGTTATCTGAAGCGACTAGGAATTAATGCAATTGAACTGATGCCGGTCAATGAATTTGGTGGCAACAGTAGCTGGGGATACAATCCATCTTTTTATTTCGCGCCCGATAAATACTATGGACCTGCAAACACATTGAAAGAACTCATTGATTCTTGTCATAGCAATGGCATTGCGGTGATTTTTGATATGGTGTTGAATCATTCTTATGGCGAATCGCCGATGGTTCAAATGTATTTTGATGGAGCAAACAACAGACCGGCACCGGACAATCCATGGTTCAATCCAGTTGCACCACACCAGGCAATCCAATTTGGTTACGATTTCAATCATGAAAGCAGCGCAACAAAATACTTTGTTGATCGGGTGTTAGAATATTGGCTAACTGAATTCAAGTTTGATGGCTTCCGGTTTGATTTCACAAAAGGGTTTACGCAAAAGCAAACGACTACTGATGCGGCATTGTCAGCATATGATGCCAGTCGCGTAGCCATCCTCAAGCGCATCTATGACTCCATCCAATCAAAGTCTCCAAATGCGTATATGATCATAGAACATCTCGCAGATAACAGTGAAGAAACCGATCTCGCCAATATGGGTATGATGCCATGGGGAAATATGAACTACAATTTCAATGAGGCCACCATGGGTTGGGTGAGTACTAGCAATTTTGAATGGGCAATACATAGCAAGCGTGGGTTTGCGCAACCAGTATTGCTCTCGTATATGGAGAGCCACGACGAAGAACGGCTGATGTATAAGAATCTTAAATACGGAAACTCAACTGCAACGTACACTACAAAGGATACTGCCATAGCATTGAGAAGAAATGAAATGGCCGCTGCATTTTATTTCTCGATACCGGGACCTAAAATGATTTGGGAGTTTGGTGAACTCGGTTATGATTATTCGCGTTGTTATCAATCTACCAATGGTGAAGGTGGTGATTGCAATAAGAAGCTAGACCCGAAACCCATTCGATGGGATTATCAATTGGACGCGGGAAGGAAGCGTCAATTTGAAATTTATTCGGCCCTTTTAAAATTAAGGAAGGCATATCCAAATACATTCACTAGTGGTACCATCACCTCCAGTTTGAATGGTGCATTCAAGAGTATCCAGGTTACTCACAATGATTTGAGCCTGGCCGTATTTGGTAACTTCGATGTATCGCCCGTCAACGGTACGATTACTTTACAGAATAGTGGCACGTGGTATAATTATCTTACAGGCGAGCCATTCACAGCAACCGGCGCGGCCCAAAGCTTCTCATTAGCACCGGGAGAATACAAATTCCTGGTCAATAAAAACGTGGTCAATGCAGTAATCACGGGCGTAAACGACATCCTCACTGATGTTAACCGACTTCAGCTCGCTGTTTTTCCGAATCCGATTAATCGCTCGAGCCAGGTAGTCTTTACGCTTCCGTCAATTTCAAACGTCAATTTCCGAGTGATCGATTTGCAGGGAAGAAGCCTTGCAGCCAAAAATGTTGGTCGTTTAATCGCTGGCAAATACGTATATCGCTTGAATGATCTATTTCCGCTATCAGGAAAACTCAACTCCGGCGTCTACTTTGTGGAGATCGATACCAATAAGGGAAGGTGTTCCCAGAAAATAGTTTTTTAAACAAGCCCAACAGCTAACGGCTAAAAGCTAAAAGCTATCTTCTTTTTACACACATGCAGCAATCTCGTCAACCAAATAGTCCAGCATTTATACCATCATTCCTATCAGGGATTCGGTTAGGGTAAGAGGCAAAAAAAATTTGCAAAAACATAAAATATGTAAAAATTACACTAACTTGACCCCGCCAAAATAAACCATTGATTATGATTTCTAAACGACTGCTTAGCAAGGTTGTTTTGCCCGCAATTTTGCTATTCCTGACGCACACTGTCCTGGCTCAAAAAGTTGTAACTGGTAAAGTATCCGACAGTAAAGATGGCACTCCAGTATCCGGCGCCTCAGTTCGTCCTAAAGGCGGGGGAGGCGGTACCACTACTGCTGCAGACGGTACTTACCGAATTACAGTATCTGAATCCACAACCGCTTTATTGATCTCTTATGTTGGATTCGGTGATATGGAAGTTGACATCACCGGAAAAACTACTGCTGACGTGGCTTTGACGGCAAGCAACTCAAGCCTGAATGAAGTTGTGGTTGTGGGATATGGTACGGCGCGCAGAAAGGATCTGACTGGTGCGGTGTCATCAGTTCAATCAAAAGATTTCAATAAAGGACAAATCAACTCACCTGAGCAACTTCTACAAGGTAAAGTTGCGGGTTTACAAATTACCAATAGTAGCGGTCAGCCGGGCGGCTTGACCATTGTAAAAATCAGGGGAAATAATTCTATCCGAACAGGCAACACGCCTTTATATGTTGTAGATGGAGTTCCTCTAGATGGTCGTTCTCCAAGACCCGGATTCAATTCGAACTCTATTGGTACTACGCCAGCGGGTGATCCCCTCACGTTCATCAATCCAAATGAAATAGCTTCTGTAGACGTATTAAAGGATGCGTCTGCTTCCGCCATTTATGGATCAAGGGGTGCAAATGGAGTGATTTTAATTACGACAAAGAAAGGATCACCCGGTGTTACGAGAGTGGAAGCAAACGCTTCAGCAGGTGTTGCCAACATGATGCGACAGATAGACGTACTTGACGCCGCAGGGTATCGCGCAGCGCTAAACCAGTTTAATGCTCCAAAATCAGATTCCGGTGCTAGCATAGATCCGTTCAAAGCAATAACTCGTTCAGCATTTACCCAAAACTATTCGGTGGCTTTAAGTGGAGGCAATGACAATGCGAGATATAGAGGCTCTTTCTTTTATGGAAATCAAGATGGAATTATTTTGAAAACCAATTTGAAAAAAATGGTTGGAAACTTTAATGGACAATTTAAGTTTCTGGAAAAAAGATTAAGCCTTGACTTCAACGTGACAGCCGCAAATGTCGGCGAACATATCGCACCAATATCGCAAGACGCTGGAAGTAATGGTAACCTTATTTCGCTTGCACTGATCTGGAATCCTACACTTGTGCTGAAGCGGGCAAATGGATTATATAATCAGGAAAACCCTAGTGGACAGGTGAATCCGCTGGCATTATCAGATGCATATAATGACATAACAAACATTACAACACTATTAGGTAATATCAATGCAGCATATAAGTTCACTCCTTGGTTGGAATATAGATTTCTCTATGGCGCCAACTATGGAACTGGTGGTAGAAAAGCCGAGTTGCAGGGTTGGATTAAGGGAACGGGCGGCGATGCGCCTGCAAAGGGAGCCGCAGCTGTTTTAAATAACCAATTATTTTCTCAGACTATAACCCACACGTTGAATTTTGTCAAAGATCTTTCTGACAAATTCAATTTGAATGCTGTGGCGGGATATGAATATTGGAAAACCAGTTATCAGGGTAGTGGTACTTCCGTATATGAATTCAACTACAATCTTCAACAGACTGGCCGAGTACCTATACACTATTACGATAACATGGCCGATGGCAATCGCGCTAATCTATCTACTTCCTCTTTCAAGGATCCTCTTGTTGAGATTCAAAGTTATTTTGCGAGAGCGGTGTTGAATTACAATGACAGATTTATCGTCACTGGTACAATAAGATCAGATGGTTCAAGCAAATTTGGTAAGGAAAATAAATACGCTTTCTTCCCATCTATTGCAGCAGCATGGAATCTAATGAGTGAAAAATTCATGACCAAGTATGACTTTGTAAATGGTCTGAAACTTAGAATAGGGTATGGTGAAACTGGTAACCAGGAGTTTCCTGCGGATGCCGCTCTTCCGGTTTACAGATATACAGGCTTTAATTCTTTAACTACAGTCCATTTTGCCAATGATAGTTTGAAATGGGAAACTGTAAAATCTATTGATGCTGGTCTTGATTTTACGCTCCTTGGAGGTAGACTGTATGGTTCAATCGACTATTTCAATAAGAAAACTGTTGATCCAATCATTCTTCGTGTGGTTTCACAACCATCTCCTCCCGGCGGTGCTATCTATGATAACATCAAAGGCGCTGACGTTACAAATAAAGGCGTGGAGATCACGTTGGGAGCAGATATCGTGAAAGGAGCCAAATTTAGTTGGAGCGTAAGTGGTAACGTGACCTTCGTGAAGAATAAATTCAACTATCCTGCAGCAGGCGAAGCTCCGTTGTACCTAACAGGTGCATTGCACGGACAGGGTACGAGCGGTGCTTTTTCACAAGCAATTGCTCATGACCAACCAATCAATGTTTTCTACTTACCCACTTTTCAGGGATTCGATAAAGATGGAATTGGTATATACACCGCCACTCCATCATATGTTGCGGATCCAAACCCTAGTGCTTTCATGGGTTTCACTACTGACCTGACCTATCAGAAAATAAGTCTGAATCTTGCATTCCATGGCAACTTCGGTAATATGCTATATAATAATACCGCAATGAGTGTTATTAATATTTCAAATATTAATGGTGGGCGTAACATTGCATCCGGTCTGGTAACCACAGGCGAAAGCACTGCCAATCCAATCACAACGTCTACCAGATATCTGGAGAAAGGCGATTATGTAAAATTGGGTAGCGCCACGCTGAGATATACAATTGGAAATTTGAGGAGCGTTAAAAATTTAAATATTTATGTTTCAGGAAACAATTTGTTTGTGATTTCGAAATACAAAGGATTTGATCCTGAAGTGAACGTTGATAAAGCGTTGAATGGAATTCCTTCTTTGGGAGTTGACTATATCGGATTCCCAACTCAAAGGACAATCTTGTTTGGCGTAAGCTTTAACTTATAATCTGGATTCAAATAAATAATTATGAGAACAAAATATATTTTAACACTCGGACTTGTGTTCCTTCTGGGTTGTACGAAGTTGGAACAGAACCTGAACGACAGCTTGACAACGCCCGGTGCGTCTGGCAACTCAGATGTGGCTGCGCTACTAACGGGTGCCTACAATAGCATGAATGGATTACTGCACGCACAAGACCAACTGTTTTCGCTGCAGGAAACCACCAGTGATGAAGCACTTATTCCTGTACGTGGTGGTGACTGGGATGATAATGGTGTTTGGCGCGTACTTCATGCCCATACCTGGACGACGATCCACAGTCAATTCAAATCAGTGTACAATGGATTAGGACAACTTTCCACCGCGGCTACTACAACACTTGCATTTAATCCGAGTGCAACGCAAAGAGCCGAGGCACTGTTCCTGCGCACGCTTGCTCAATTTTACTACCTTGATTTGTATGGACAGGTTCCTTATCGGTCTGTTCAATCCTACAATTCAATTGGACCTTCACAGGTATTGACGCCTCAACAGGCCATAGATACTATGGTGGCAGTTCTCAATAGTATCATACCTGTACTTCCTGCTTCCAACAAACCTTATCGCGCAAGCCCAGACGCTGCAAGATTTTTGTTGATGAAGGTGTTACTGAACAAAGGTGCATTCCTTAACAGGCAGGCTCCAACCTTTGCTGATGCTGACATGCAACAAGTAGTTACGCTTGGAAATGCAATCATCAACAGCGGAAATTATAGCCTAACCACAAATTACTTTGACAACTTTGGACCGCTCAATTCTACACTTTCAGGTGAAAGAATTCTTGCGTGGCCAAACAGTGGCGCTTCTTCAAATAACGGCATTAACAACGGCGGAATCAATTCGCGTTGGATGATGACCTTGCACTACAATTCGTGGGACAAAAACAATACGTTCGGAAGTGCGGGATGGAATGGTTTCTCCACTCTCTCAGAGTTCTATAGCACTTTTGGAGCTACAGATAAGAGAATTGGTCAAGTAGCCTATCCTGGCGTTACAGATCAATCAGGTTTGAAACCAGGATTCCTGGTTGGCCAACAAGTTGATGAAAACGGAAATAACATAAAAGATCGCCAGGGTAATCCGTTGGCGTTTACTCCTGCTGTGAAATTGATAGAAACGGATAAGAATCGCCTAGAGGTTGCAGGTATTCGTGTAATTAAATATCCACCCGATTACAGCGGGTATAATGGAGGTAACCAGAGAAACCAATTGCAGATCTTCCGTTATGCGGATGTGATCCTCATGGTTGCAGAAGCAAAAATGAGACAAGCCTCGCCAGATAATGCCGGCGCTCTCGCGCTCATAAACGGGTTAAGGACTGTAAGAGGCGCTACTACGCTTGGTTCCATTACACTTGTAAATACTGGTAATGTAAACGATCCTAATACTTTGCTTTCAGAAAGGGGACGTGAAATGTACTTTGAAAGCTGGAGAAGGCAAGACCTCATTAGGTTTGGTGTATTCCTGAAAGCCTGGGGATTGAAAGAGGCAGATGCCGATCCAGTTAGGAACTTATTGTTCCCAATAGCTCCAGATGAATTGCTATCTAATCCTAACCTGCATCAGAATCCTGGTTACTAAAAATTACTTTATTTCTAATACTTAACAAGGTCATTATTATTTAATGGCCTTGTTAATTTTTTATAGGGCCGTGTCCTTTCAAATCAAATACGATTGAATTTTAATTTAGCTTGAGGCCGATATGACGCAGCGTTGCAGTATTGTTTTGTTGGTGATGATCGTCGCTATTTCCTGTAGAACCAAGCAGGAACAAACAACCTTATTTGAACTACAGAACAAAACAGGAATTGATTTTGTAAATAAAGTTGAAGACAAGGAACTCGATAATAGTTTTCTTTTTCGCAATTATTATAATGGTGGCGGAGTAGCAGTGGGCGATATCGACAATGATGGATTGGCAGATATTCTACTTACCTCGAACATGGGTGAGAATAAACTCTACCGTAACCGAGGTAATTGGAAATTTGAAGACATCACCGAACATTCCGGTATGAAGCAGGATAGCATGTGGAGTACCGGCGTGGTAATGGTTGATATCAATGATGATGGCTGGCTGGATATCTACGTATGCAATTCCGGGCATATGACGAGTGGCCATCGCAAGAACAAATTATACATCAACAACCATGATCGCAGTTTTACAGAATCTGCGGCTCAATATGGACTTGACATCTCCGCCTATTCCACACAAGTTTCCTTTTTTGACTACGACCTTGACGGCGATCTGGATTGTTTTATGATCAATAACAGTCCAATGCCTGTAAATACACTTGGATATTCTAACAGGAGGAGTTTGCCGGAGAAAGAATGGCCTGTTGCCGATTTTCTGAAAGGTGGCGGTGATCATTTGTTTAGAAATGATAATGGACATTTTACTGAAGTGACTAAAGAGGCTGGCATTCACGGATCGCTGATCAGTTTTGGATTAGGCGTTTCGGTTGGCGATATCAATAACGACGGCTATCCTGATGTGTATGTTGCCAATGATTCATACGAACGCGATTATTTGTACATCAATCAAAAGAATGGCACATTCAAAGATGAATTGGAAACGTGCATGCAACAGATCAGCTTTTCCTCAATGGGTGCGGATATAGCGGATATCAACAACGATGGGTTTCCGGAAATCTTCACAACCGATATGTTACCCGATGATGATTATCGACTCAAGACCTTGGGCGCATTTGACAATATCGATTTATATAATAATAAACTAAAGCTTGGCTTCTATCATCAATTCATGAAGAATTGTCTTCAATTGAATAATAAGAATGGCACTTTTTCTGAAATAGCCAATTACAGCGGTGTGGTTGCAAGTGACTGGAGTTGGGGAGCGCTAATGTTTGATGCGGACAATGATGGTTGGAACGACATATACGTTTGCAATGGAGTCAATAAAGATGTCACGAATCTGGACTTCATGAATTTTTTTGCTGCGGATGTGATGCATAGAATGGTGCTGGAAGGAAAAAAAGATAAAGTAGACGAAGTGCTGAAACACATTCCTGTTAATCCTGTTGTAAATAAGGCTTACAAGAACCTTGGCAACTTGAGATTTTCTGACGAAGGCAAAGCCTGGGGTATTACTCAGCCGTCTTTTTCTAACGGCGCTGCTTATGGTGACCTCGACAATGATGGCGATCTCGACCTTGTTGTTAATAATGAAAATCAACCTTCATTTATTTATAAAAACAATTCCAGGGAATTAAACAAAAATCATTACATCGGATTTTTTTTGAAAGAAAAAGACAAAAATGTTTTTGCTATAGGAAGTAAGATCAAAGTCTACAGCCGTAATCAATTATTTTATCGTGAATTTATTCCGAGCCGGGGATTCCAATCCTCTATGGACTACAAACAAATCATTGGAATAGGAGAATTGAAGAGCGTTGATTCAGTAGTCATTACCTGGCCGGACCTTACAACAACCCTACTTAACCATCCTAACATCGATACCGTCCATATTATTGAAAAGCCATCGCAAACCACACCACCAAAAAGAATTGCATTTGACAAACCTTCCATTCAACCTTTGTTTGATTCAGTAGCTGGCCAGTTCCAAAAACATGTTGAAGACGACTACGTGGATTTTTATTATGAGCGAAATATTCCGGAAATGCTTTCAAGGCTCGGTCCAAAGGCCTCGGTAGGTGACGTGAATGGCGATGGATTGGAAGATATCTTTATTGGCGGAACTAAAGATCATCCAGGCCAGATTTATCTGCAAAACGCCGAAGGTAAATTTCAATTGAAGGAAGAACCTGTATTCAACCAGTTTCTGGATTTTGAAGACGGAGCATGTTTGCTATTTGATGCCGATGGAGATGGTGACCTCGACTTATTTGTAGGTACCGCAGGAAATAACAATCCATGGTATAGCCGGCAAATGCAAAACAGACTTTTAAAGAATGATGGAAAAGGCAATTTTACGCTTGATGCGGAAGCTCTTCCACCAAACGGAATGAATATTTCTGTTGCAGTAGCGAATGATTTTGATGGTGATGGTGACCTCGACTTATTTGTAGGCGCGCGAAGTATTCCGCGGGATTACGGCCCGTCTCCAAGCAGTTTTATTTACCTGAATGACGGACGTGGTCATTTTACCGATCTCGCTGTTTTAAAAAACAAAGATATTTCTCACATCGGAATGGTGACGTCTGCAATCTGGGCCGATGTTACAGGCGACAAAAAAGACGAACTCATTATTGTAGGTGAATGGATGGCACCTCACATATTCCAGTTTAATGGTGATCATTTCGTCGAAGTCAATACTTCTTTAAAGAATCTATCTGGATGGTGGCTATCGGTTGCCGCAACGGATTTGAATAATGATGGAAGGACGGACCTGGTGCTCGGAAACGTGGGCGAAAATTTTTATCTCAGGCCTGACGAAAAACAGTCGGTAAAAATGTGGATCACAGATTTTGATCAAAATGGAGACTCGGATAAGATAATCACCAGGACGGTTGCTGGTAGAGATGTGCCGGTGTTTCTGAAGAATGAAATGCAGGATCAAATTCCTGGTCTCAAAAAACAGAATCTGAAACACTCTGATTATGCTGCAAAATCAATTCAAGATCTTTTCCCTGCTGATGCACTCGGGAAAGCAATCGTAAAAGAATTTAATTTCAGCAGTTCATGTGTAGCCATAAATAATGGAAATGGCGATTTTACCATTGTGCCGCTTCCAGTTAGAGCTCAGCTCTCATGCATTAACGCCATTTCATGCATGGACGTGAATAGGGATGGTTACCCCGATCTAATTCTCGGGTGTAATAATTCAGGATTTCTGCCACAGATGGAGAAATTGGATGCAAGCTTTGGAGATATATTGGTAAACAATGGAAAGGGAGTGATGAATTGGGTAGATCCAACAACCTCAGGGATAATGGTCAGAGGAGAGATTAGGGACCTGGCAACAATAAAGTCCCGAAATGACTTACTCCTGCTATTCATGAGGAATAATGATTATCCGGTTTTATTTAAAGCTCGGAAATAAAGAGGTTTAGTTTTCAACTTTGTCGTACTACGACGCGGGGGTTGGTCAATATGCAATATTTAAGGATTAAATTCTGTCTTTTAGTTTTTTCGATCATTGTAGCTTCCTCTTGTACATCAAGAAAAGCTGATCCTGTAATGTTTGAAATCCTCAAGAACGATCAAACGCATCTTGATTTCGCCAATAAATTAACTTCCACTGATAGCTTCAATCTTTTCCATTACATGTATTTCTATAATGGAGCGGGAGTGGCAGCCGGAGATTTTAATAATGATGGATTAATTGACCTTTTTTTTGCATCTAATCAGGGAGCAAACAAAATTTATCTCAACACAGGCAGCCTAACCTTTAAAGATGTTACAACTGAGGCCGGGATTCCCAATGACAATAGCTGGTCCACCGGAGTATCAATTGTGGATATAAATAATGACGGACTGCTTGACATCTATATTTGTAAAGTTGGTAGATACCAGTCGCTTCACAGTAAAAATCAATTACTGATTTGCACAGGCATTAATAGTGATCATATTCCCACTTTCAAGGATAGCGCTCGAGAATATGGGCTCGACTTTTCTGGATTCAGTACGCAAGCTGCTTTTCTGGATTATGACATGGATGGAGACCTCGATATGTTTTTGTTGAATCATTCCGTTCACCAAAATGGAACCTTCCGGCCGAGAAGTGAATTTGTTGGAACGTACAATGAATTATCAGGCGACAGACTTTATCGAAATGATGGTGGAAAATTTACTGATGTCACAAAACTGTGCGGGATCAATAGCTCAGCCATCAGTTATGGATTAGGCATTGGCGTATCAGACATTAATCTTGATGGATATCCTGACTTATACGTTGGTAATGATTTCCACGAGAATGATTATTTGTACATCAATCAACATGACGGAACTTTTAAAGACGTGTTGAATGATGAGATCATGCACACCAGTCAGTTTTCGATGGGAGTTGATGTTGCTGATGCAGATAACGATGGATATCCCGAAATCATCAGCATGGATATGTTGCCGGATGATCCATATATCCTGAAGCGATCACTGGGCGAAGACGAACACGATATTTTCTTCAGGAAGATAGACTATGGGTATAACTATCAATACACCAGAAACAATCTGCAATGGAATCGCAGAAATGGAATGTTTAGTGAGATTGGACTGTATGCTGGCGTAGCAGCCACTGATTGGTCATGGGCACCGCTCTGGATGGATTTTGATAACGATGGATTGAAGGATCTGTTTATTACAAATGGAATTCCTAAGAGGATGAATGATATCGACTATATCAATTACATCTCTAATACGGAAGTGCAGCAGAAACTTCGGGAAAATAATTATAATAACGCCGGTGCTGGTCTGATTGACAAGTTTCCTGAAATAAAAATACCAAACAAGCTGTACAGAAATGTTGGCCGTATGCAATTTGCCGACCTTGAGAAAAATATTGGTAACAACCAGCAAACCTTTTCGAGTGGCGCCGTTTACGCTGATTTCGATAACGATGGAGATTTAGATGTTGTGGTCAATAATATTGATGAACCAGCGATGCTTTATCGCAACACATTGAATGACCAAAAATCGCATTCATTTAAAAAGATTACACTTAAAGGACCAGAAAAAAATGTGAATGCAGTTGGGGCGAAAATCATAGCCTTTGCGAAAGAAAGTGTAAGAACATATGAAAAATATCCTGTTCATGGTTTTGTTTCCAGCATGGAAACACCAATGTTGATCGGACTTGAAAATAGTGCATTAGATTCCTTGCTACTGGTTTGGCCAGACAATTCTTATCAGCAAATTAATTCACCGGATAGTTTATTGACCATTACTTATAAGCCTGGCCTTCCACAATTCAACTACGATGAACTCAATCACTCACAGCTAACATCATATCCGGTTGCAGATATCACATCTGCAACTGGTTTATTGTATGAGCATAAGGAGGATCGGTTTCCAGAATTTGACAGGGAGCCATTAATTCCTCACCAGTTTTCGACTGAAGGACCTGCAATAGCCGTATCCGATGTAAATAAAGACGGATTCGAGGACGTGTTTATTGGATCATCGAAAACGGGTAAGAGCAAAATTTTTCTTCAACAACCAAATGGAACATTCGTATTGACGCAACAGCCGTTGTTGGAAAAAGACAGTATGTATGAACCGGTAGATGCGTGTTGGACTGATTTGAATAATGATGGCAATCCCGACTTGATAATTGCAGGAGGCGGGAACGAATATTACGGAGAAGATTCCAACCTCTTACCAAGAGCATATCTAAACGATGGAAATGCAAATCTGACCAGAATATATGATGCGTTTAGTCGTGTTTATGCTACTGCTTCATGCGTGGCTCCATATGATTTCAATGGTGATGGTTATCCTGATCTCTTCATTGGTGGCCGCGTGATTCCATGGGAATACGGTGTAGTTCCTAAGTCTTATTTGCTAGTAAATAATGGAAAAGGACAATTTAAGGATGTAACTGATGCATTAGCCTCAGAGCTTTCTCATATTGGGTTTGTTACCAATGCCACTTGGGCGGACCTGGACAAGGATGGGGACAAAGATCTGTTGGTTACTTTAGAATGGGGAGGCATCATTGCATTTGAAAATGATCATGGAAAATTTTCAAAGAGAATAATTACTGATAAGAAAGGATGGTGGAATTTTGCTACGCCTGTGGACATTGACAATGATGGCGATTTAGATCTGGTAGCTGGAAATTTGGGATTGAATACTCGATTACTTGCTAATGAAAAGGAGCCGGTCAGAATGTACTATGCTGACTTTGATGATAACGGAAAGAAAGATCAGGTAATATCTTACTATTTGAAGGGAAAGGAAATTCCTTTTGCTAACAAATCAGAATTGGAAAAACAAATGCCGATTCTGAAAAAGAAATACCTGTATGCCGAAGATTTTGCGAAGGCATCTCTAAAGGAAATTTTTGGTAGTGAAAAGCTTCAGCACGCTGCTGTGTTTACCGCTGATTATTTTTCCAACTCAATCCTTGTTAACGATGGGAATTGGAAGTTTGAAGTAAAACCATTGCCATGGCAGGCGCAACTTACTTCTTACAGGGAAGCGGCAGTCGTCGATGCAAATAATGATAATAGATCTGATCTCTTGTTATTCGGCAACTATTATGAAAACAACATTGAAATGGGTAGATATGATGCGGATTATGGAACAGTGTTGATTAACGAGGGCATGGATAGTTTCAGATGCGAATCGCTAAATGGCATGGTGATCAAAGGTCAGGTGAGGCATATACGGCCCATAAGCATAGCCAAAAAAGAAGCCTTCATAGTAGCCAGAAATAATGATAGCCTAAGAATTATTCAGTTTAAGAAAAAATAAGATCTTGTTACATCACAGGAAGGTATATTCTTGTCTTCCATTGAGCAGTGTCGAGAGTCGCTTCTCTATTTGTAATCAGTGATTCGAAAGGAATGGCAATCGTAGTTCTTCTGTAATCCTCAGCATAAAGTTGTAATTGATGAAGAGCAAGCTGGATGGTAGAGGGGCCGCCCTGAACTTCAGCCATTAAATAATTTCCTTTTATTAATTTTCTGGGAAAGATGTTTCCATTACTCGGTAGTTGTTTGTTGACTGGGATTGCTACCATTAATTGAAAACCGGAATCCGTCAACACTGATGTATTGGTCATCGGGCTTCCTGTTTGGATAGCGCCATTTTTGTTGATATAATTTTCAAGCTTCCTCAACAAATTATATACTTCTTTGGTGGATGGTTTGAATCGGAATTTGTTTGTTGCGGCAATTAATAACGTATCCTGAATAGAAGTCCTTTGAATCGTGAAGTCATAAACATTTTCTTTCTTTTCGAGAAATTGTTTCATGCTTTGTGAAACAACACTCAACTTATTTTTTACGGATTTGGCCTCTTGGTATCGCTTTATGCGTGTAAATGGATTATTGCCTGAAGGAATAGTGCAATTCCACCGCAATGCAATTGAATCACCCGGCAATGGCAGCACCAACAGCGTAGAGGCTAAATCTAAACTTCGGTATTGTATGTTAACATCTACTCCATTTGTTAATTTTTTTACGACCTCAAACTTTGTGAGATCCAAAATATGTGTGTTCTTTTGCTCACTTTCTGTGATCGAACTGTCATTCCTGGGCCACCATTTCTGCCAATTTTCGTCGTCGTGAAGCAAACGATAACCAGCGCCACTGGCACAATTGATAGTGGTGAGTTGAGAAACGACCAATTTTTCAGGAATGATATAATAAATTGTGGCAATAGCGAGTCCAATTGCAATCACACAGAGAATGGCGATTGTTTTCATCTGGTAAAACAAATGTATTTTACATTCACCTCAAATATAATGGAACTGCGGGATTTTGACATTTCATCTGCTTCAATGTGTAAAGGATTTACCAGCATCATGATTCTTGGTTTCTTTTTGATTTCGTGCAAGTCTCCTGATACAACCTCTTCCCGCAACACGCTATTTCAATTAATGGCCCCTGCCCAAACGGGAATTCAATTTAGTAATACCATTCTTGACTCGCGTGAAATGAATATTTTCAATTACCATAATTTCTATAATGGCGGAGGAGTTGCCATTGGCGATATAAACAATGATGGTAAGAGTGATATTTTTCTTACGTCCAATATGGGGGGCGTGAAACTTTATCTCAATAAAGGAAATTGGCAATTTCAAGACGTTACTGAGCAATCCGGACTTTCAAGTTCACATCCCTGGCACACAGGAGTGACCATGGCGGATGTTAATGGTGATGGCTGGCTGGACATTTATGTAAGTAATGCTGGGTTTATTAAGGGAAACAATACTGCAAATGAACTCTTCATCAATCAGGGAAATGGAAAATTTAAAGAAGAAGCTCAGTTATACGGATTGGACGATACAGGTCAATCTACTCAAGCTGTTTTTTTTGACTATGATCATGATGGTGATCTTGATTGTTTCGTTCTAAATAATAGTCAGCGTTCATTTGATAGTTTCGGCTATGATAGTAGTCTGCGCAACAAACGGGATCCCGTAAATGGTGATCGCTTATACAGAAACGACAATAATAAGTTTACTGATGTAAGCGCAGAATGTGGAATATTCGGAAGTGAAATTGGCTTTGGACTTGGAATCGCCGTTGCGGATATTAATAACGATGGCTGGGAGGATATATATGTGGCGAATGATTTCTTCGAACGTGATTACCTCTATATAAACCAGCATAATGGTACGTTTCGGGAAGTGGCCAATGAAGCTATTGGACACATGAGCCAGGGATCAATGGGTGTGGATATAGCAGACGTGAACAATGATGGATGGGCAGATATATTTACGACAGAAATGTTGCCGGAGAGTGATTTTCGATTGAAGACCACCATCAAATTTGACGAATTCGATGTATTGAATGCAAAGAATCAGCTTACGTTTAATCACCAGTTAACTACCAACTGTCTTCAACTAAATAATCAGGATGGCACGTTTAGCGAGATTGCTCAATTAGCAGGAGTTGATGCAAGCAGTTGGAGTTGGAGCGTTTTAAATTTCGATTTCGACAATGACGGGTGGAAAGATATTTTTATATGCAATGGTATCTATAAGGATCTCACCAACCAGGATTTTCTTGAATTCCTCAACACTAGTCGCTTAAATAATCATGGCCTTCAGCTCGACGAGTTGCTGACAAAATTACCTTCTGTTCCAATTTCCAACTATGCATTTGTAAATCAGAAAAATTATTCTTTCCGAAATGAAGCGCGACAATTGGGCCTCGATGGCACTAGCTTCAGTAACGGAGCTGCGTATGGAGATCTGGATGGCGATGGCGACCTTGACCTTGTGGTTAATAATATTAATCAGCCTGTTTCTGTGTATCGGAATCGGACTTCGGAAGAATTAGGTCATCATTATTTGCAGGTTAAACTAAAAGGAAGCGAGAAAAATCCCTTTGGATTCGGAACGAAAGTGAAGATATATACCAAGGGCAATCAACAAATGGTTGAAGAGCTGCCGGTTCGTGGATTTCAAAGTAGTGTTGATCCTCTATTGCATTTTGGATTGGGTAGTGAAGTCAAAGTGGACAGTTTGATAGTAGAATGGAATGATAACTCACGGCAACTGCTGAAAAATATTAAGGCAGACACGATCCTTACCGTATATAAGAAGGATGCAAAACCATTTTCGCCGACAAGCATGGTAATGCACAAGTGGTTCGCAGATTGTTCAACTGAATCAATAGGAAATAATATTCGGCACCGTGAAAATCAATTTCTCGACTTTGATTCGGAGAAATTGATCCCGAAAATGCTCTCCACAGAAGGACCCAAAATAGCGGTTGCCGATGTTAACGGCGATGGACAGGAAGATTTTTATTTGGGCAGTGCTGTTGGTGATACGGCGAAACTGTTTATCCAGAAAAAGGGAAAGTTTTTGCTTTCACCGCAACAGGCGTTTGTTGCCGACAAGTATTATGAAAATATAGGTGCCGAATTTTTCGATGCAGATGGTGATGGCGATATGGACCTTGTAGTAAGTTCAGGAGGCAACCAGGTAAAAATTGGATCACCTTATTTATTGGTAAGATTGTACCTAAATGATGGACACGGGAATTTTACAAAGGCTGCAACCGGATGGCCTTCCGTTTCAATAAACAGCTCGTGTGTGCGAGTCGGTGATTTCAACGGAGATGGGAAACCGGATCTATTTGTGGGCGCCAGAAATGTGCCCGGGAGTTATGGCGTTATACCGTCCAGCGCTTTGCTGCAGAATATCGGGAATGGAAAGTTTGAAGATGTTACCGCAATTGCAGCACCGCAACTTGCTTCATTGGGAATGGTTACTGATGCGAGGTGGGCTGATATCGATAACGATAATCAATTGGAGCTAGTGGCGGTCGGAGATTGGATGCCACTAAAAATTTTGAGATTCTCACAGGGGCGCCTGCAAAGAGTCGATAGCCTTCCAAATTCTTCGGGGTGGTGGAATTGTTTGACGATTGCCGATATTGATGATGATGGCGACCTGGATATTATCGCCGGAAACAATGGATTAAATTCCCGCATCAAAGCCGACAAAGATCATCCCGCCAAATTATTCGTTGAGGATTTTGATCAGAATGGACAAACGGAATGTGTCCCCGTTTTTTACAAAAGCGACGGCAAGGCTTATCCTTATCATTTAAAAGGTGAAATTGAATCGGCCTTGCCCGGATTGAAGAAAAAGTTTTTGCGATTCGATGCTTATGCGGGAAAACCAATTGAAGAAATCTTTACTCCATCGGAACTGAAACAGGCCAGTGTTCTTAGCGTTGAAGAAACCCGCTCTTCTATTTTTATTAATGATGGAAAAGGAACTTTTGTAATCAAACCGTTGCCAATACTTGCTCAATTCGCCCCGGTTTTTGGAGTGCAGGTTATCGATCTAAATGGTGATAGAGCAAAAGATTTATTCCTGGTGGGAAATTTCTTCGGGCTAAAACCCCAAGGCGGTAGGTTTGATGCAAGCTATGGAACCGCACTGTTAGGGAACAAGAGGGGTGATTTCACTTATTCGATGCCAAAAGAAACAGGTCTTTTTATAAAAGGAGAAGCAAGGGATATGAAATTATTGAATACAGCAAATGGTCCGCGCATTATAGTTGCGATCAATGATGCATCGCCTTATGTGTTCAAGAAAGTCAAATGAAAAGCTTATATCATCAATTTACATTCCGTTGGTTGATGATGATAAAATCAATTATTTCATCTAGAGAATAAGTTATCCTGCTCATAGCGTCTGTAATATCTTCCCTACTCACCTGTGCGGCAAATGATGGTGTCTTTAATTTTTTCATCACGCTCTTCACATCCATTCCTTCGTATCGTGTGGGGCGAATGAGCGCAGCAGCATGAATAAAACCCGATAGTTCATCAAAGGCATAGATCATTTTATCCATGTTGTTTTCAGGTTCCACACCAAAATGTCGCGGTCCGTGTGACGCAATACAATGAATCACGTCTGGATCTATATTTCTTTTTTCGAGTTCTTCAATAATTAATTTGCAATGTTGATCAGGATATTTATCCCAGTCTGCGTCATGCAATAAGCCTGCTAATTCCCATTTGAGCGCAGTTTCAGGATCAGCATTTTCTTTTTGAATAGCCCAGGCCTTCATCACTGCTGCCACTTGTTTCATGTGTAATCGGAGCCGATCGTTTTCGACCCAATCATTGAGTAACGCCAAACCTTCGTCCATTGACATCAAATTGCCTTTGTTCGAGGGATCGCCAAACGTTGATCTGCCCAGCGGTTGTACTGCCATTATTGAATTTTGAATCGCTAAAATAAGCAACCAATCGCATTCAGTCGTGAACTTGGTTTCAATGGGCAACAGGCAATAGTCAACACTTCTCAAAATCGCCGACTATATCTAGCCTGCGGCCGTTTAGAAAAGCAAATTTGGAACTCGCTAGGATTCGAATACGAACTTTCGAGTTTGAAGCTGCATCTAAAAAAGGAGTTGCCAGTTGCCTATAGCCAATTGCTTGTTCATACGAAAGTCCAGTAACCTTACCTGGAGGTATCTCTTTTCGGTACGATGCGGTAATCACTATCACTAATACCCTTTACCCCTCTCGAACGCTTGGGAGGGGTAGTATCTTTTTGAGGAACGATAGCTACTGGAGGAGGTAACTGAACTTGTGAACTGTCCTTGGTAAATGAAGGCAACGGCAGATTTGTTGCCGCATTACTGTCAAGTGGCACGAATACGTTATTCGAATCATTAGATGCAATATTTGGTGAAACCGCATTCGGTGGCTTTCTCCGCGGTGTGATGGGAGGTGAGGCGTCGGCAGACATTGAATCAACCCGCCCCGACTTTATTTCTTCCGAAGAGATACTCTCTGATCGTTCTCTATCTTTTGACTGTGTGAGTGTGAATAGACTGATAAGTACCGCAGTAATACAAAATAATCCTGCTCCGCCAAACCATCCAAAGTTTATTGGAGATTTAGGCGCAGGCGTACCACCACCGCCATCATCCGTTGGCAGATCGATATCGAGTTGCGCTTCAATGCGCGACCATATCGCGTCCTCCATATCGGGAATCGGCAATGCTTCCAGCTTGCTGGTGATTGTTATTTCATATGCCTGCTTATTATTCATCCTGTTTTTAAATGCGACAATTGTTGTTGTAATATTCTCCTGGCTTCACTCAGGTGCCATTTGGAAGTGCCTTCACTAATTCCAATCCGCTCTGAGATTTCACGGTGGTTATAGCCTTCCACCGCGTATAAAATAAATACTGCATGCGTAGCCGGTGGAAGCTTTTTGATAATATTCATGATTTCCTCCGAACCCATTTGTTCAAGAAATGCATTATTTACTTCGGGTTCAGGAATGTTTTCAACCTCCACATGTTCTGAGAAACGCTTTCTGCTTTTGATGTGATCCAATCCCTCATTCATGATGATTTTTTTTATCCATGCATGAAGGCTTCCCTTTCGCGCATCATATGATTTGATGCTCTTAAAAATTTTTACGAACGCGTGGCTCATAATATCGGCAGCGTCATGGTCATCACGCGAATATCGAAGAGCGACATTCATTGCAAAGCCGTAGAAGTGGCGATACAAACCTTCCTGTGCCTTGCGATTGTTTTCAAGGCAACCTTCTAATAAGGAATTAATATCGTTTTCTACGGCTAACATTCATGTATACGTTTCTAGGGTATTAGGTATTTGGTATTAGGTATTAGGTATTAGGTATTTGGTATTAGGTATGAGGTATTAGGTATTTGGAAGATTTAACTACTATCTCCATTAACTATCCTGTTCCCTTTACCCACCTGATATCGTCTATCCTTTTACCTGATACCGAATACCCAATACCTTCTTCATTATTCTACTGCATCTCTATCCTTCTCCACGTCCTGCATCCGCTTTAACAAAATGGCTGAAGAAATAGATGAGAGAATTAATTTGTCACTAGCCTCAAGATTATTGGCCAACCAAATGCTATTGTCGAGGATATCGATGATCGCAACTACCCCGTCATCCCACCTCAATTCATAACCCGAAAGCATTTTGCCTCCAAACACTTTAGTGTTTTTTCCATTTGCTGTGGTAACATTTTCAATTCGCAATGGACGGATTGCAATATTTTCCTTTCCATTAGTTGCGTATCCTTCTTCTTCAACATAAGGTTTCTCAAACAATTTGCGCGCTGTGTCCTTTGCCTGGTCATACTTATTGATCAACACGAGCGACCAAGGTTGATCATTTTTCACGGCGAGTGGAACTATTGCGGCAGCAAAAGCATATTCATAGCTTTTTGTTTGCGACGCATTGCCTAACCAGGGGTTGTTGCTCTTGTACACCAACTCTTTTTCCTTGAATTTTTCTGTTGCATAAATTTCGGCTACCAGGTTTCCATCCTCAAGGGTGTACTGGAATTTATTCCGTTGCGTGTTAGTGCCTTTATAGGTATCAACATTAAACACTTTCAATATATATTCTTCAGGACTTATTCTGAATTTGGTGTATTGAAAGGACGAATTGAAATCCCATCCTCTCTTAATTTTCGATGTACTGTAATTACCGAAACTCAGTCGCTGATTGACTTGCCAGCCATTGATGCCTTTTACGGGCATCTTTGTGGCCTGGCTGCTGAATTGAGTAGGAACTGAAACTTTTGCTGCTGTGCATGACGCCAATACGATGAAGGCGATACTTGCTATTTTGACTTTCATATTCAAGGTTTGTAAAAATAATTGAATTAATAATTGAAAACAGTCTTTGTGGTATACATATAGATTCCATCATAATAACTAAAGTATGTTTTTACCAGTTCTTTAGGATATCCATCTTCGTCATAAGTATATTCAAATCCATAAGGAATCGCCGTTGGATACGCGCCTGCAAAATGGCGTTCCTGTCTTTTAAGATTATTACGTGAAAGATTCGACAGATACAGATTGGGCCAGTTCATATGAGCATAGGGATTGATGTTGAAATCATATTGATATTTACCCGATTCGTTGCTGTTGCTTGTTGTTGACGCAGCGTCCTCGATTTTATTTCCACCAGCAAAGTTCATGGTATAAGTGGTGTTTGTGGCCGTAGTTGACGTATACCTTATGGTGATATCATATCTGCCGGCAGTAGACGCGGAATATTGTACCTGTCCTGAAGTATATACGCCGTTTTCATTTTGAGAAACTGAATTCACTCGCCCCTGCCCATCATATGCAAAATTGTTTTCAGCAATTAAGGCATTGTTTTCATCGTACCTTTTAATTTTCTCTGCTTTCCCGGCTGCATTGTAAATGAACTTGTCGGTCATCGAAACATATGGAGTATTGTCGGCCTTTCTCAAATAATATACGATCCGCAACAATCTTCCATAGCTGTCATATTGATATTCGTTCTTGCTCAATGGTTGATATGTCCCATCCGCCCATTTATACACCAATTCCGATTTCAATTTTTTCGCTGCTTTGCTTCCACCCAATATGTATACAGAGCCCTCCTGAATATCCGTCTTCAACAATTGCATTTCGTCTGTAATTCCCCATTTAGCCACTTGTAAATTGTATTTATACGCATTGCCTGGTAAGGATACCTCATTGATGCCGGCACGCAGACCCACCGTGGAGGTAGCCAGCATCCGCCCACTGGCATCCCAGGTAATCCATGTAAACACGGAAGGAATGCTATCGTATACAATGTCACCAATTTTGATAGTTGCTTTGATTTTCAGTTTTATAACGGCAGGATCAACTGGAGGTGGAGTACCGCCCGGTGTTTTGAATGATCCAGCCGGATATCCAAAGTGTTCTGCCTGATCACCAGAAGCAATTTTCAGCACTTGCATTGAATGAATGCTTAAGGTATTTTTTGGGAGATCGAAGGAAAATGGAAGAGGATTTTGCACTGATGAAGCCTTCGCTGAATTGACAATTGGAGAAGCAAACTTTGTAACGTCATCTTTTTCCAAAACCAACTTGGTGATTTTGTAATGACCATTGTCAAGCGTGAAAGAATCAGAAACATATTTGCCATTAAATTCTAGCGAAATCTTTTTGTCTGTCCATACTGCTTGATTGTTTTCGTTACTGATGCTTACAATAGCATATAAACCGTTTACAGTTGCAGTTTCGCCAGGGAGGCTGTCGATACTGATGCGAAATGAATTTGAAACCTGACCATTGCCTCCCTTTCCAGCACATTGGGATCCTAAGCTTAGAATTCCACGTGGACAAGTTGTCGCG